>Ga0209212_1000195_pt1 | contig 127352 bp, 102 predicted proteins | sample RifGroC2_FD_183996 | JGI IMG/M metagenome (GOLD analysis project Ga0209212, IMG submission 183996) | Groundwater microbial communities from Rifle, Colorado, USA - Groundwater C2 (SPAdes) (version 2) | ecosystem: Environmental > Aquatic > Deep subsurface > Groundwater | place: Rifle, Colorado... | reverse complement strand
TGAACACTGATTCATACACCTGTTCATACAGTTGTTCACCTAGTTTGGGGGTTTTTTTGGAGGGTATTTTTACCTAGAATTGTCTTTAAAAAACGTCCGAACTTTTTCATAAATACAGCTCGTATCAAGAAATCCCGAATTTTCGGCGACGATTTTGTACGGATTTTCCCACAACCAAAACACTTTTTGCCCTGCGAGGCGGAAGTCCGGCACGCCAAAGCGTGCAGTGCCGAACAGGCACAGCCGATTTTTTGCCCTGTTGAATAACAGTTGCCAAATTTTCACCCCAAAGAAAACGACAATAATAAATAATTTTTCATATATGCAATACTTTCTCTATGCACGAAAGTCCACGGACGAGGATGATCGTCAAGTTTTATCAATTGAATCCCAAATCGCCGAATTGCGGGAATTTGCAGAAAAAGAAAAACTGGAAATAGTGGATGAATATATTGAAAGCAAAACCGCTAAAATTCCAGGCCGACCCATTTTCAATAAAATGATGGACAGAATAGAAAATAATGATGGGTATGGAATTTTAGCATGGCACCCAGATAGATTGGCCCGCAATTCCGTTGATGGCGGAAAAATTATTTATCTGGTAGATACTGGTAAAATATTAGGACTCAAATTCCCTACTTTTTGGTTTGATAGCACACCGCAAGGCAAGTTTATGTTGAATATCGCTTTTGGACAATCCAAGTATTATATAGATAATTTATCAGAGAATGTTAAACGCGGATTACGCCAAAAATTGCGACGTGGCGAACGCCCAGGATTAGCCCCAGTGGGCTATTTAAACGAATTAAGGCATCATACAGTAGTTAAAGACCCTGAAAGGTGGCAAATTGTGAAAAAGATGTTTGAATCCTACGCCACGGGCAATTTTACGCTTGAAGCATTACAAAAATTGTCGTTTTCTTTGGGCTTAGTTAGTAGGCGAAAAAGTATTCCTTTAACACTAGGAGTAATACAGGAAATGCTAAGAAATACTACTTACTATGGAGTATTTGTAGTTAAGGGCGAAATGTACCAAGGCACGCACGAGCCAATTATTTCCAAGCAACTTTTTGATAAAGTTCAAGAAGTAATGAAACAAAAAGGCAAACCCCTTAAGCCAGAGGTAATAAAATATTTTCCATTTCTGCGCTTATTAAAATGCGGGGAATGTGGACGTTCTATTACGGCAGAAAAGAAAATTAAACCGTCGGGCAAAGAATATGTTTATTATCGCTGTACTAAAAAACAAAGGGTTTGCCACCAGAAATATTTGGAGCAAAAAGAAATAACAAAACAATTTAATGAAATTATTCAAAAAGTTGCTTTACCCAACGAAGTGAAAGATGATTTTTTGAAGCAATGGGAAAAAGATTATTCCGAGTTTTCAACAAAAAATAATGGGGATAAAAATATACTAAAAGCAGAGTTGAAAACTCTGGAAGCAAAACAAATGGATCTACTGGATGCTTATTTGGAACACACTATTTCTAATGAGGAATACCTATCTGTAAAACAAAAAATCATCAACAGGAAAGTTGAGATTAAGGAGAGTTTACAAGACAAGGGAAATAATTGGCTCGAACTTTTTCGCGAATGGATTTTATTGGCTAACCAAGCCAAAAATATCGCCGAAAGTGAAAATTTGACAGAGAAGCGAAGCTTCTTGCAAAAAATTGGCTCGGACTTCCGCCTCGCAGGGCAAAAAGTGTTTTGGTTGTGGGAAAATCCGTACAAAATCGTCGCCGAAAATTCGGGATTTCTTGATACGAGCGGGATACCAGAATCGAACTGGCCTCTCATCCTTGGGAAGGACGCATACTACCAATGTACTAATCCCGCGAACAAAGAAGCGGAGTTTCCTCCGCTCCAAAGTTATTTATTGTTGTTTTAATTCATCAAAGGGATTGTGCACGCGGAGATATAAGTGAATACTACCTTGCTTGGCCTGCTTATCTAAATAAGTTTCGGCGCTAGGAAGTTTAAACAAGATATGGCTAGCTTTTACTGTTTCTTTGGTTTCGGCTTTCCAATTATTATCTTTGGAAGCTGGAATAGTTTCGGTTTTGGTATCATCCAATCGAACAATATGATAACCAAATTGTGTTTCGACTAAAGTTGGAGAGAGCTCACCTTTCTTTAAAGCAAAAACTGCATTTTCAAATTCTGGCACCATATCACCTTTACCAAACCAACCCAAATCTCCGCCCGTAGCGTTGGTTCCATCTTCGCCATATTGTGCAGCCATTTCTGCAAAATCGGCACCGGCTTTAATTTTTTCTAATACTTGCCCGGCTTGAGTTTTTATTGCTTCACGGGCAGTAGTATCGGCGCTAATTTGTTCGGATAATTTACTTTGCAAAACAAAACTGCTAATTACTTTACGTTCGTAGGTATTTAGATCCCAACCATAACGTTTTTGTAACTCGGCATCTAATTCTGCAGTAGTTTTAAATTGTTGTAATAAATTACTTTTTAATTCATCGATTTCGGATTGCTCTACTTTTATTCCATAGGTATTAGCAGCTTGTTTAACTAAAACATTGTTAGCCAAACGCCATAATACTTGATCAGACATTTGCTCTGAGGTTAAATCCGCTTGATCATTACCGTTAGATTTTTCAAAATTAACCATAGTGTTAATAGCGTTCATATCTTCTGCAAATTCACTATACAAAATACGATCACCATTAACTTTTAAGGCCGGTAAACGCAAAACTTTAGCAACAGTAACTGTAAATGGATCGAGAGCAGTTTTGGCATAAACACGATAAATACCCACACCTGCAGAAATTAACAAAGCTGCACCAACCAAACCGCCCAAACCAATCAAAAACATTTTTATATTTTTTGATTCTAAACTTTTAGTTTGCACATTTTGAGTTTCTGTTTTAACCTCCTGATTATTTTCTTGTTCCATAAATTTAAATTAATTAATTATTCCAAAAAAATTTCCACCATTTTAATGGATTAGAAATGTTATAAGATTTTACCATATCTGTTTCTGACTGTCCAGAAGTATCTGTAGCAATAATACCACCTATTACTGTTATCTGTTCCCCCGGCTTTTGCATGTTAAGTTCGGTACGAGCTTTCTCTTCTACAAATGCCCCCGACTGCACATATTTTAAAATTTCCATTGTTTCTAATTTTTTTGCTTCTAATTTTTTTACTTCATCTTGCAAACGAGTAATTTCTTGCCGTACTTGATAATCGCTATAATAGGCTCGTCCATAAGCTACGGCTACAAAAACTGCCGCCCCCAAAGCGATTAATAAAAACCAACGTGACAAAAAGAAACGTTTAAATTGTCTTTGTTCTTTTGTCGGCATACACTATTTAAATTATACTACACCACCTCGTCAATTTCAAGATCTACTTCACTCTCTTGATCATCATATTCTTCTAATTGATTGTCGATTAAATCACGCACTAAACACAATTCTTCTTCAGTTAACTCTGGAATAGTTTTGATAAAGCCCTCATACAAAGATTTTTGACTAGAAAACTTTTTTAAATGACGAAAATTTTCTATTGCTTCTACAATTAAGGATTGAATTTTTTGTGGTTGATGTACTTGGGCTAACTCTAGTACTGCACCCTGATTTTTTGTTTCCAAAGTGATAGTGCCATAATTAAACATATTGGCAGACAAACCACGACGTCGAATAAAAATATCTTTAATTTCCGTAAATTTAGCCGAGGAAATTACTTCATCAAACCAACTTAACCGACTAATATCTACCACTCGTTCGGAAGTAATTACTAAAACATTAGAATGATTAAAAAACCAAGTCCGAAAAATTATAAATAAACCAATAAATAACCCAAAACCCAACACTACTTCTCCCCACCAACCTTGGTTTAACAACCAAAACATAAAAAAAGCGCTGGCCAAAAGTATTGCTAAACCAAAAATATAAGCCCAAGCATAAGTTAACAAATAACGACGAATAGTATGAATAACTTCTTCGTTTTCACGTAAATTGATTTTATGGTTAATAGACATAATCGTTTGCTAATTGCTAATTGTTAATTAATTCCAATTCTTCTTTAGCTACCGCACTATCACTCCACGGGATTTTCTGACCATTTGCTATTACAATACAAGGTTCGCTGCCTTTGGCAGTAATAGCAACTACGTCGCCAGATTTAGCCAAAGATATTGCTAATTTTATAGCAGCTCGGCGATCGGTTTCGATAAACAAATTTTGCCCATCTTTTTTACCTGATTCACGTGCGCCACTAGCCAACATTTCGGCAATTTGTTTTGGATCTTCATCAAAACAATTTACATCAGTAACAACTACATAATCGGCCAATTGCCCAGCGATCGCCCCCATCTTGGGGCGTTTTTTTACATCACGTCCACCGCCATCAGAACCAATAACAGTAATTAATTTATGATCTAACCCAATAATATTTCGCAAAGTATTAAACAAGGCAGTTAAACTTAGTGGTTCGTGCGCGTAATCCACCACGACTTTAAAATCCTGACCAGCATTAATAAATTCCATTCTACCTAAAATTTTATTAACACTTGCTAAACCAACACTAATTTTTTCGGCAGAAATGTTTTGTGTCTCCCCTACTGCCACAGCAGCCAAAGCATTATATACATTAAATGTACCAGCGATATTAATTTTATAATGATTATTATTAACAACAAAACTAGAACCAGATTCGTTACTATTTTCTATTTTACCCTGAACAAATTTTTGAGTTTGATTTATTTGAAGATTCTCTGTTGTTTCTAAGCCATAACCAATTTTTTTATCAGCTTGAAAGTTTAAAAAATATTTTGAATTCTCGTCGTCGGTATTAGCAATAATAATCTTTTCTATCTTTTTACCATTTAAAATTTTATGAGGATACTTGGTTAAAGCCGAGAATAATTTTCCTTTATCTTGACGGAGATTCTCAAATCCACCATGACGCTCGGAATGTTCGGTGCCAAGATTAGTAAACACAGCAACATCATACCACAAACCAAAATGACGGTACTGCAAAATTCCTTCGGACGAGGTTTCTACCACTACATATTGGCAACCGGCTTGTACCATCTCGCGCAACATTTTTTGAATCTGACCCAAACCTAACATGGTCATTTTTTTATCATTAATCCAACGTTTTTCGCCGATTTGAAATTCTACGGTGGAAAGCAACCCAACCTTAAAACCGCCTGCTTCTAGAATTGACGCAATTAAACGACAGGTGGTAGATTTGCCTTTGGTTCCGGTAACACCAACCACAATTAGATTGCGGGCAGGACGGCCATACCAGTAATAAGCAAACAAGGCAATAAGATAATGCTTTAAATTTTTCATACTAACTACGCAAACTCAATTCGTAAACTACTTCTTCGATTTTATGTAACGAACTTTTTGCTTGATCAAATTTAGTGCGATTGTAACCAGTTAGATCCATATCTACCATCTCTCCAATAATTTCTTCAGCGATTTTATGACATCGTTTTACTTCTTCAAATTTTTTCTCGGTAGCAGATTTAATCGCATAACGATACAGCTCGCCCGGCACATCGCCTAATCCACCAATAAAAATATCTGCATCCATGGCGAATTCTTTTACTTGCCCTAAAGGTTCATTAACAAAAAATTTATAAAACAAACTTGCTTCTACGTATTCTTCTAAGGCAGCCCGATACGAACCTTCATCAAACAAATCATCTTGGCCTTTAAATTCTTCATTCAATTTATCCAAATATTCCTTGGCCAAACGCAGGCGTTCTTCTGCTCCCTCTTTATCATCACGCTGAAGGGCAAAAATGGCCTTTTTAGCCTGTTGTTGGGCATCTCCAGCCACTTTTATTACTTCACGACGTTTAAGCGCATAGGATAGTAATTCTTCACGAATTTGCTGAATATATTGTTTGTCGAGCATACAAAATCATTTAATAAATAATCACAAATTAGAGTTTATCCCCAAGCCTCTTGCTTTTTTATTTATTTTAGTATATCATTATATACGTTGTTTGTCTATTTAATAGTTCATAAAATTATAAGGTTAAAAAAGTGCAATTAAAAAAATAAAACTTGCCTTTATAAACTTTATACTTTTCAAACCGACCATGGCCCGGTAGCTCAGCTGGTAGAGCAATTCCCTTTTAAGGAAGAGGTCCTGGGTCCGAATCCCAGCCGGGTCACTAAAGAAAAACATCCTAATAAATTAGGATGTTTTTCTTTATTTGGTTCAGTTGGGATTCGGACAAGAAAAGGGTGAAAACGAGAGTTTTTGATTAATAGAATGTGTATAATTAAATTATAAACTGTATTAGTATCGTAAATATAAATACTTGATTTAATTGCTAAATTCATTTATAATATTGAACATTATAATTTATTATTTGTATATGAACGACAAAAATAATACACAAGAAATTAAACAGTGGCGGCATGTTTTTATTGAGGCGATATCTTTTTCGTGGTTGGCTTGGGCGTCTCTTTTTGGTTATATTGCTGTTGAGATCTCACATGGCAACCCGTTAGTAGCCGGAGGGCTAATTTTGGCGGCGGCTATTTTGGCCATGAACGGTTTAGCAAGAACAGATTTTTGGTTAACATCCCGCGGACCAAATTGGTGGCGACATCACAAATATTTACGTTTTTTTCATCATATAACAGATGAGGGAGAATTAGCTGGTATTTTTATTGGCCTTATTGCATTATCCCTTTTATATTTTAATGGTGCACACGAACATATCCACTTTGCCTATAAAGAAGCATTTACCTTGTTGGGAATTATGTCTGCCGCGAACCTGGCAGTACTACACATGATGCCGATAATGTCTTTTTTAGAAAAAATCGGCGGGGTGCGATTGGTAGTTATTGGCGGATCTCTTTTATCATCGCTAACTGGCGAACCAGCGGCTAGTGTTTTTTTGGCGGATTATTTGAAAAAAAGAGTCGAAGAAAAAGATCGGGCAAAACTAGCAACTGGCTTGGCTGCTACTATTGGCTCTGGTGGAAGTTTTATGCCATTTGCTGCGCCACCAATTTTAATTGTTTGGGGAGTATTGGCAAGTAAATTTGGCTGGGGTATACCACAATTAATTTCTTTTGTAGGTGTAGGTTGTTTTTTACATGTTTTAATCACAACTTTTCGTTTTAGCAAATACATAAAAAATATTGAATCACCCGCAGAAAAATTATCAAGCAAAGGCCTAGTTTATTTATCTCTTCTAGCTTTGGTAATTTTGTGGCATGTTATTTATCCTGGAACTTTATTGTGGATCTTTGATATAATTATTGGTTTTACAAGTTGGTTTGTAGCGAATAAAAAATATAAAAATTGTAACGAAGATACCCTTGAAGAAGCCTTTACAGCCAAATGGCAACCGCTAATCCTTGCAACTTTACTTATGGCACTAGAAATTATTGGCATAGTAGCAGATCCGCTTATTACCACAATCGCCGAACAAATTCCAACCACCTGGCCACCACTAGCAATTGCTTTTGCCTTATTTTTTATTACTACCTGGACATCTCATTTTGCCGACAACGCTTTGGCCAGCCGCGTATTTATTATGATACCAGTTGCCCTTATACCAGTATTTAGCCAACCGATTGCAGCACTTCTGGCTGCTAGTGTGATTATGGGGGCATTGTTTGGTGGGTTCTTAATGATTCCGGCTAATTTGCCCAACTTTTATTTAGCACGCACCTTCAAAGTAACACCTGGCGCATGGATTAGAGTTTCGTGGCATCTATACCTTACTATAGCAGCTTACGTTGGCTGGATTATTTTGAAATATTTTTTAATAATATAGGCCACGATAAATAAAATAACTCCACAATTCGTGGAGTTATTTTTTAGTTAATAATATATTTTAAATCACTATAAATATTTCTATCAAACTACTAATTTAATATTTAACCTATTTTTAACCTTTTTTACCACGTCATCTAAATGCCGATTAACTTTAACTAAATAATCAAAAACGCCATTTTTTATTGATTCTTCTATTTTTTCTGATTCGTTTAAATTGGTTAATATAATCACTGGCACTAATTTACCCCAAGCATCCTGACGCAAAATCTTAAGCATGGTCATACCATCCATACGTGGCATTACCAAATCTAACAAAATTAAATCCGGATGTTCTTTTTTAGCAACTTCCAACCCCTCTATACCATCGGCTGCAGTAAAAACCTGAAAAACTTTACTAGAAAATTTATTTCTTAGGGCCTCCAACAAAATCACTTCATCCTCAATAATTAATATCTTTTTTGTCATATTACACTTTTAAAATCTTTCTAATTTTGCTTATTACATCGTCTAATTTCCACTCTGCTTTGATCAAAAAATCATAAGCTCCTTGCTTGATCGCATTTTCCGCGTCATCTGAAGTTCCCAAATTAGTTAATACAACAATAGGAATTTTTTTATACTCTTTAATCTTTTTTAATTGTATCATCATAGTTATCCCGTCCATTCTTGGCATAACTATATCTAAAAGAATTAAATCTGGTTTACATTTTGAAACCATTTTTAACCCTTCTACACCATCTTTCGCTACACAAACTTTGAAAACTTTTTCTTCTTCAAGTTTGTCTCTTAAAACCTCTACCAACGCAGACTCGTCCTCGACGATAAGGATCTTCTTTAATAATGTCGCCATAAAAATAAACTTTATTCTTTTTAATTTATGTAAAAATTAAAAAGATAAATAATTTTTTAAACATCTACTTCTTCTAACCTCTTTGTGCCCTCTTTTAATTTCATACCTTTTTTAGGAAAAGTCACATAAAAAGTACTTCCCTTATTTTCTATTGATTCAAACCACACGCGCCCACCAACTTCATCTAATATAGATTTGACTATATATAATCCTAATCCTGTACCATCGGTATCCTTCTGTTTTACATTATCAGCTCTAAATAATTTTGTAAAGATTTGGTTTTGTTGGTTTTTAGTAATTCCATAGCCATTATCGACCACTTTAATTAGAATATTATTTTTCTTAACTCCAACGTACAATTCAACATTGCCTTTATCATGAGAATATTTAACCGCATTAGATAACAGATTCTGAATAATTATTCTTACAATCTGTTGGTCAACCATTACTGCCCTTGGCAAACTTTTATCGTAACGTTTTAACAAATTAATCTGTTTTAATTTAATTTTGTATCCCAGATCAACAATAATACTGTTAACAATCTGCCGTATATCGGTGCGTTCTGGTTCTATTATTAAAGTACCCATTTCTATACGAGAAACATTTAGTAGAGAATTGACCAAATTTATCATACGTAAATTGCTGTCATAAATTGTTTCTATATATTTTTCTTGTACAGGATTAAGTTTGCCTGATCTACGATTTAACAGCATTTCTGAATACCAATTAACAGCGGTAAGCGGCGTCCGTAATTGGTGCGATGCTAAAGACACAAACTCTGTTTTAGCGCGATCAATATTTTTTTCTTTGGTAACATCTCTCTCGATGCCAACAAAATATAAAATCTGCTTATTAAGACCTAAAATCGGGATAATATCAACTTCGGATATATATGTTTGACCATCAACACGTCGATTAGTAATTTCTCCATGAAATGGTTGCTTTTTTTCTTTAATTATATGCCACATACTTTTATAGAACTCTTTTGGCATCTGTTTACCCCATAATGCTGGCGTTTTACCTCGCATCTGTTCAAAAGTATAACCGGTGATTCTCTCGGCAGCTTCATTAGCATCAATTATCTTCCCGCCAGGATCAGTAATAACTATATGATCAGAAGATTTTTTTACTGCCAATTTAAATTTTTGTAAATCATCCGCCAAAATATCACTTTTATGCTTTTCGACTTCCACATCTTCTAAAACATTTAGAATGGCTGCTTCTCGTTCTTCTAAATCTAGATGATTTTGTAACATAACCTTAGACTGTTCTGCTAATTTTTTACGTTCAAGCTTAATTGTTTCGCTCATATCATCAAAAGCCTTACCTAATTTACCAATTTCATCATTTCTTTTAATATTTAATTTATAGCCATAATAACCAGCGGCAATTTTATTTACACCGGAAAATAATTTTAAAATATTTTTAAAAACACCCCGATAAAATATCAAAAACAACATGCCAATTACAGAAAAAAGCAAAACTGTAATTACCCCCCCTAAAACATATGCCTTATTTTGTGCTCGCTGGATACTATAATTAACATCTCCTAAAAGCAAAAAAGAATTAGAAGCCATTGATTGCGCCTCTACCAAAATACCAGCCACTAACCTACCAAGCAAAGTTTGGTTCAACAATATTTGTTCGTTTTGGGTAGATAAAAAATCTACAAATTTTACCGGCCAATCTTTAGTAGTTACACCTTTTTTAATTTCTTCTAAAAAAACTTTATAAATTTCTTGTTCATCATAACTTACATCTACTTGCAACTTATATCTCTCTGTTAGACTTAAAAAATCTTGCGACAGCTTATCTTGACTATTTAACAAAGCAGCCAACCTCTCGTTGTACAAACTATTTTGGGTAATTATTCTATTCAAAATTTCACCAATTTGTTCATGCCTGATCTGCCACTGAATTTTAGCACGTTCGGAAGGATACAAAATATAGTCGGCTGCTACAATATTACGTTCATAAATTTTTAAAGCAAGTTCGCTTATCAAGGTCCTGATAGAATTATCTTGATTTATATTAGATATAGTCTGATAAATACCTAAACCTAAAATCACAATAATTAACATTGCTGATAACAAACTCAAATAAATTTTTGTTTTAATTAACATTACAAAAATCAATATATAATAGTAATTGCTTCTGGCTTTACCTTATCTAAAATTTGATAATTAAAAAAATCTAAATAGTTAGGCATTACCACGTTATTTTTTGTCTTCCAACGATATTCATTTTCTAAAATTAAAATCTGTGCCTGAGACAGGCCAACCATAAAATTATAATCCGACCAAGTATTATTAATTTCGTTGATTTGATTGCCGCCCAAAAATTCACTCATTTGGCTCTTGGCTGTATCGGGATATTTTTTTATATAATCCTCAGCTTCTATTAACGCCTTTAATACTTTTTCTAATATTTTTTTATTATTTAAAATATAAATATTTTTAGCTATCAAATTATAATACTGTTTATAAATTCTTGTATCTTTAAATTCAACTACATTATCGGCACCAACTAATTTTATGGCTTGAGCTATATAAGGATCACGCATAGAAAATGCGTCTATTTTACCAACCTGAAACGCCTTAGGCAGATCCTCTGGTTGGTAAAATTCTAACTTAACTTCATCTTCGTTTATATTATTAAACAATAAAAACATACTTAGAAAGAAATGCACAGCCGAATCTTTTTGTGTGCCAATAGTTTTACCTTTCAAATTTAACGGTTGTGATATACCGTGATCGCGTCTAGCAATTATCCAACTACCCCGATCAGTGAAGGCTGCTTCACTAAAAATAGAAAAGTTAGTTCTATTTAAACTATTATTCATAACAATATTTTCTGAGACTAAAGCAACGTCCACTTTATCATCAAACAAAGCTTGCGCTGCCAATTTACCACTCTGATATTGAACTATCTGAACATCCAGACCTGATTTAGTAAAAAACCCTTGTTTACCTGCCACGCCAATTAAAGCGCTGGCGATATTATCTTGCACGCCAATTCTTATTGTTTCTGAAATCGGGCTAGCTTTTGGCATATTAGACTGACTGTAGTACCAATAAACTGCAATTATAAAAACAATTAGCAAAATAACACCAAAAATAATTTTTTTAGTCATATTTTAATTGTTTTTTTAATTCTTCAATTTCTTTCTTTAACTCAATCATTTTTTTCTCGCGACCAACCATAGCTTTGTTTAATCTTACTAAATCAGCTGTTTTGTTTATAATTTTCTCTTCAGACAATTTCTGCTTGGTTATATCTCTTACAATCGCTTGAAGAAAAACTTTTTTAGATGTTTCAACTTTTGATAAAAATACTTCTGCAAAAAAGTCTTCTCCATCTTTTCGTCTATGTACCCATCCAAACAAATTAGATCCGTTTTTTATCGCTAATTCAATCATCTCTTTAGCTTTCTTGCTAGAAAGTTGACCATCCGGTTGTAATTTTGGTGACAACTTCCAGGGCGGATAAGATAGAAATTCTGCTTCATTTTTAACTTTGAACATTTCTAAAGTTGCTTTATTTCCTGAAGTAAACTTCCACAGCGGCGGATCAAGAGTCATTACGGCATCGCGCGAAGTTTCAAACAATCCACGATATCGCGCCTCTTTTTCTTTTAATTTTTCTTCATTTTCTTTTTTTTCAGTTATATCTTTAGCGGTTCCAATAATAGCATACGGTTTACCCTTACTATTTTTCAGTAAAGTTGTTGTCATTATGGTTAGAAACGGTTTACCGTCTTTAGTTATATGCCCAACTTCACCACTATATGTACCAAATTTTATAACTTTTTTATTAAACAATTTTACCTCATCTTTAATTTGTTTTTTATTATGAAAAATATTCAAATTCTGGCCAATAAGATTATCAGAGCTCTTGTAGCCATGCATCTTATACCAAGCTTTATTAACAAAAGTAAGTTTACCAGTTAAATCAGCAACCGCCATACCCTCGGCAGACTGCTTAACTATAGAAGAAAATAATATTATCTTCTCCTTGTCTGTAAGTTCTACTATATTAATTACTTTATTTTTTATAGACATAAAACACAAGACTCAACTATTTTTATGTTCTTTAATTTGTTTTTTAAGCTCTATCATCTTCTTTTCTCTTTCGACTATCAAATGATTAGTCCTGTTTAATTTTTCAATTTGTTCTTTCAACTTACTATACGACACCTTTAATTTGACTGCCATATTATCAAATGATTTACCTAACTCTTCTAATTCATCACCAGTGCTAATAGTAAATTTATAATCAAAATTTTCTTTACCAAGTTGTTGAACCCCGTTTTCCAAAACATCCAATGGTCTTAATATCCTATTAACCAAAAATATGATAGCCACTATAGCAAACATTGCTGCTAAAAAAACAAGCAGACTTAAAAGCAGGGCAATACGCATCGCAGGGGCAACCAACTCTTCTAAACCTCTCTCTATTACTAAATAAAAAGGTAGATCACCAATCTTAGTAAGATTTACAATTTCTTTCTTTTTATCAATCTCATCACTAATTTCGTAGATTTTATATTTGTAAACTAGGGCTAAATCATTTTGTACATCACCATAATCTAAAGGCTTGATTTCCAATCCGGAATAACGCTTTTTTTCTCTTATTAAGGATTGCTGTTCTGGACTAAGCAACCCTAAACTTTTGTATATTCTAGACTCATCATTTGAAAAAATTATTACACCATCACTATCTGTGAACATCAATACTTCGTTGCCTCTTATATTATTAGAAAGAATAAATTTATTTATAGTATCCGGCATCATTTTTACTACTACCACTCCAAGTATATCACCAGCCGACGATTTTACTGGATAAGAAAAATAATAACCAAGTTTCTGGCTAGTTACACCAATCGAAACATCCACCCACGGATTACCACTAATCGCTTGCTTAAAATAATCACGAAAAGCATAATTCTGCCCAACAAAAGTTTTATCTGTAGATTCCCAAGTAGTGCCATTAGTACTAATCAGATAAATCGCAGAATACTGATCATTAATATTATAACGCGTTAATCGACGTAATGTGGCTTTATCTGATATTTCTACTCGTCCACCAACAGAATCAAACATAATTGGTTCCTCTATTACTGGATTTTTATCTTTAACCCTCATATATTCAATAATAGTGTCGTCGACTGCTATGCTTTTAACCAAATTGCCCCCGCTTTGAAAAATGGAGACCAACCCGTGTGCTTGAACTAGACTAACAGACCCCAACCCTTGTTTAACCTCAGACACAAGACTAGCTTTGGTTTGAATATAAACAAACAAAACTGATAAAATACCAAAAAAAGAAATAATACCAATAATAACTAGACTTAATTTAGTTTTTAGCTTTAATTTCATAAACTAGCTATTAATTAGGCTGTAACTACTTCTTTTTGCTTTATACGATACAAAAATAATATAGCTAATAATAAAGCAACAATTGCAACTATCGTCATCGGTAAATTAAGATGCTGATAAAAGTTAACCCAGAAACTCTTATTTACAACAAACGTTCGTATTGGACCAAGTGATGTTTTTACTTTTGATTTTGGATCAATTGAAACAGCATAAATTGAGTGTGTACCAGGCTGTAGTTCGATCGTATCTTGAGAATGATTAAATTTCCATACGCCGCTACTATCACTTAAAGTGCGGTAAATTACTGTACGTTCACTGTTTATATAAGCCACAATCTCCTGATTTGGCAAAGCAGTCCCCTGAAAAGTAATGCTATTACCTATAATAGTTTCGACCCCTGTAGCTACTGCGGTAACTTGCGGTGGTAATAAACTGGGAATTTCGGTTGCTTCAATTAATCCAGGTATTAACGGGGTGGTAATAATTTCTCCGGCAGTTGGCGCGGTAGTTGGCGAAACGACAACTGAAGGAACAGCTACAGAAAAATTAATTGTATTATCTACACTTTGATTATCACTATTATCTATTGCCCATAAAACAGCTGTGTGTGGACCACGGCTTAAAGCTAAACTACTTGGCAACGTTATACTCCAAACTCCATCATCTGAAACAACCGCCTGCAAATTATTACCATCAATACTAACTTGAACAATCGAATTAGGTTCAGCCAAACCATGTAAAATTGGTGTAGCCGTAGTTAGAACTTCGCCCGCGGCTGGCAAAACAGCATAAGGAATAGTAGGGGCAGTAAGATCGATAGTTAGGCTAACTGTATTGGAAAACTGACTAACATTATTATTAAAATCAACGGCCCTAACAGATAACAAATGATTACCTTCGCTAAAAGTGAATTTTTGACTAAAGACGCTTTCATTATCTACGACCGAAATAAAACGACCTAACAACAAACCATTATCATACAAATCAATTCTGGAGCGTGGACTAGCTATACCCGATACTACTACTGCAGGAGTATTAACTGGAGCGTTAAACGCTGTAAGTATGGGTGTAGTTGGTAGTAAAATATTTTCTGCGAGCAAACCTCCGCCGCCACCGCTAGTAATTACAAATACTGGTGGCACAACTGATTCTGTCTCATAAACATTAATATTATTAATTGTAGACTCGTTACCAAAACTATCAACTGCCCAGATTTTTACATAATAATTATTAGTAATAGACAGACCAGTTATAACTGAAAAAATAGTATTAATATTACTTAAATTAACATCGTCTGCCGTACTCCATTTACTAGCTGTGCCCGCTCGATTTTGTACATCAAATTCATTAGAGCCGTGCCAAATTTCATAATGATCAAAATTGGTGTCGACTATCCCGCTAGACCAGTTTAATGTTACGGTGCTAGTAGTTGAAGAAAATTTACTAAACACCAATAAACCAACCGGCGCTTTAGTGTCTAGCGCAAAATCACTCGAACTATAATCAGAGCCTAGATTGCCAAAAACATCCAACCCATGCAACCGAACACGCATATTATTTTTTTCTTGGTCAACAAAATCTACCCCTGCATTCCAAGTAATAGTTTTGTTTATATCAGATGTAGTATCACCAATATCACCAGCTACACTTGTAGTTGCTACCACCCAAGTAGCGCCACCATCATCAGAAATTTCTAAAAATACAGTAGATGTGGTAGCACTATCCGATAAATCATAATTTATTATTATATTTCTGGTACCAATAGTTTGTGCAGCTACAACGTTATTAATTACGGGCGACTTGGTATCTAGATCGAATACAGCAGATTGCACAAATGCGCCTTGATTAGAAAAGTAATCTTGCGCCCTAACACGCACTTTCATATCTGATTGTTCTTGATTACCAAAATCTACTTTGGCATCCCAAGTTATACTTTTACTACCAACGCTTTGGCCACTACCAACATTACCAGATAAAGTACTAGTTGGCACAGTCCAGCTAATTCCATTATCAGATGAGATTTCTACTTCAACAAAACTACCAGAAGCAGTTAAATCATTTAAGGTATAATTTATTATTACACCAGCACCTCCAACCGTTTGCGCGGCTGATACTGCACTAACCGCTGGTGCTTTGGTATCTACAGTAAAACTATTTGAAGATGCAAAACTACCAATATTACTAAAACGATCAACACCCATAATACGCACCCTCATGGAGGAATTTTCTTGATTATTAAAATCTATACCAGCGTTCCAAGATATACTTTTACCAACACCCGAACTTACTCCACCTCCAACATTGCCACTAGCCGTAGTGGTTGGTACACCCCAACTGGACCCACTATCATTAGAGATTTGTAAAATCACAGTATTATTACTTCCAGCATTATCGACTAAATCATAATTGATTACAACATTATTTGTACTAGGAGTTTGGCTAATCACAAAATTAGCGACCACTGGTCCATAGGTATCAACTGCAAACGCAGAGGAGACAGCTAAATTACTGCTTAATAAAGTATCAGTAGACTGTAGACGAACATAAGTAATCGGATTTTCACTATTTGGTAAATCTACCGCCACATCCCAAGTAAAAACACGACTAATGCCGGTAGAGGTAAATACCAAACTGCTGGTGCCATTACTTCCTACCCCACCTTTTTCTGTCATTGTATGCCAATTTATGGTATTTGTAGAGAATTCATAAACACTTAAATTGTTAGTATCATTTTGTCCGTCAGTACCCGTATAATTAATTACTACATAATTAGCACCATCAACTTGATTGGCTGAAGAAATTGTAATGCTTGGAGCAGTATTAGAAATACCAACAATGTTAGAAAAATCACTTTCACTACTGGCAGAATATGAAACATCTGATGGATTACGCGATTTTACTTTAAAACTATAATTGGCTACTGGAGAAACTAGACCATTGATGGTAACCTTCCCTGCTATGCCACTAACATTCCCCCATTGCCCAACACCTGTACCTAAGGTCTTCCAAACCGCACTATTATCTAATGTACCATTAGTTTGAACATACTTATTGGTAGACACTTCTAAAATTGCATACTCAACACTAGTTGATTCCCCAACGTGTGCATTAATTAATAAATCAATCGAGGTATTTTGTGGATTATTTACTGTTGGTGTATCTGGTATATATGGTTTTACAAATTTGTAAGCTGTATTAGGTGATGTGTTTTGATTGGTAGCAGACTGTCCGTAATCGTCTGTGTGGACAATCTTAACTTTAGAAATGTAATCATTACCAGTTAAGGATATACCAACATTGGTAGCTTGATTTGCTGGCGATGCAGCATCACCTTCTCCGGTAGTAGTTGGCCCATAAACACCGCCATTAATAGCAACAAAGAAATTATTTATATTGGGATTAGCTTCGGTAAACGAACCACCAACAAGTACAGTGGTATCACCAGCATTAGGTTGGGATTGTAAATCAGCAACAACATTAATTGCTGGTGCCAAAGTATCTAATCCAAATGTGGCAGAATTAACATTAGCACTAGTATTATTAAATGTGTCAGTACCACGTACACGCACCATCATATTAGAATTTTGATGGCTTGGATAATCTGCACCCACATTCCAAGTGATGGTTTTTCCACTACTAGGTACTATACCTACCCCCACATCACCCGTGACCGAACTATGTGTTACATTCCAAGTTGAACCACCATCGTCAGATACATCAAAAGCCACAGTTGCATTATTGGCATCTACTAAATTATAGGTAATAGAAATATTTTGCGTACCAAGTGTTTGTGCAGCTACAACTGTATTAATACCCGGCGGCGAAGTATCAACAGAAAAGGCAGAAGAATCTACATTACCGCTCACGTTATTATATACATCAACCGCGCGTACGCGTACCACCATATCGGATTGTTGGTGACTAGCAAAATCAATTGCTGCATTCCAAGTAACAGTTTTGGATCCTGGAGTTACATCAGCACCAACAGCACCGGTTAAAGTGGTAGTAGCCACAACCCAAGTAGAACCATTGTCTTCAGAAATTTCTATATAAACCGAGGAATTATTAGTATCGGCTAAAGTATAAGTAATATTAACAGTACTGGATGACGCAAGTTGGCTAGCGACTACCGAAGAAACCACTGGCGCTTTGGTATCTACTACAAAATTGGCCGAAGAAACAAAGCTACCTAAATTGCTATAGGCATCTACAGCACGTAATCGCACCTTCATATTACTAACTTCCTGATCACTAAAATCTACACCCGCATTCCAAGTAATACTTCGGCCACTACCAGGTACTACCCCAGAACCGATATCACCACTAACACTTGTAGTTACCACATCCCAAGTAGAACCACCGTCGTCCGAGATATTTAACTCAACAACAGAAGTTGATAAATCGGTAAGTGTATAATTAATAATAACATTACTACTGCCACTTATCTGGCTGGCTGTTAAGCCAGAAATAACCGGATTTTTTGTATCAACAGTAAAATTGCTTGATACCGCGCCTCGCCACCGCTAGAATTACCATCATTGGCCTGCATCTTTACATAAACGGTATTGTCTTCTGTGTTTGGTAAATTAGTATTAACATCCCACATAAAGTGTAGCGCTGCACCCGGATTTGGAACAAACATTAAACCACTCACACCATTGCTTCCCACCCCACCTTTTTCTGTCATTGTATAATAATTAGTACCATCGGTAGAATATTTATAGACAACCAATGTAGAGGTTTCACTTTCTAGATCAATACCGTTATAACTTACATCTACATACTTTGTGCCATTAGTTGTTTGCAAAAGTGAATTATAATTAATAGTAGGCGACTGATTTACAGATGACGCCCCGCTACCTAATGCACTTTCACTCGTTACTGCGTGGCTGACATCACTAGTATTTCGCGATTTAACTTGGAACTGGTGTAAATATGATGCCTTAGTTAAGCCACTGACAGCAACTTTTCCAAACATACCAGAATTATTCCCCCATTGTCCCAATCCTGTACCAAGCACTTGCCAAACTGCACTGGCACCTAAGGTACCATTACTTTGGACATACTTACCAGTAGTATTTTCATAAATTGTATATTCCAAACCGCTTACCTCGCTAGCATTAGGATTTACCATCACATCAACTGTCCCAACGTTGGGGTTATCGACTGTTGGGGCTTGCGGTGTATATGGTTTAACATATTTTAAACTGGTGCTTGGTGCTATATTTTCATTATCTACTGTCTGTCCATAATCATCTGTGTGAACTATTTTAACTTTAGAGATGTAATTATTACCTTTCAGTGTAGCCCCAATAGCTGTAGCCTGATTACTTGGCGAGGCAGTATTTCCTGTCCCTGCGGTAGCACTACCATAAACGCCCCCATCAATTGCAACATAAAAATTATTTGTATCAGGATTGGATTCTGTAAAAGACCCGCCGATTAACACTGAAGCATCACCAGCATTTGGTTGATTTTTTAAATCCACGGTAACAAGACTGACTGGAGATAAAGTGTCTAAAGAAAAATTAGAAGAATTGGTGTTAGCTGACTGATTATTAAAAATGTCGTTAGCCCGCACCCGAACTTGCATGGTCGCAAGCGCTTGATTATTAAAATCAATTTTTGGATTCCAAGTGATTGTTTTAGATCCAGCTGCTTGTCCACCACCAATATCTCCAGACAAAGTGGAAGACACAATATCCCAATTTGTTCCACCATCAGACGAAATATCCATGGCAACAGTAGAATTATTTTGATCGGCTAAACTATAAGTAATTGTAACGGTAGTAGCAGATAATGGTTGTAAAGCCACTACACTCGTAACTCTGGGAGCAAGAGTATCCAAAGAAAAATCACTAGAAGCCAAGTTGCTGCTATTACTATATTGATCATCAGCAGTCAAACGAATCTTCATAGCAGTTTTTTCTTGATTGTTGTAATCAACCACGCCATCCCAAGTTATTGTTTTACTAGTACCTGGTGTAACCGAGCCAATATCTCCAGTAGCAGAAGTTATTGGCACAACCCAAGTAGACCCTCCATTGGAAGAAATCGCTAAAACAACTGTTGTATTACCAACGTCTTCGCTTATATCATAGTGAAAAGTAAAAGTATTGGCACCTAAATCCTGTGCTGTAGTAATATTAGAAATTGCTGGCGCATGAGTATCTACTGTAAATAATGCAGAAGAAGTATAAACACCTTGATTGCCAAAACTATCACGCGCGCGAATACGCACCACCATGTTTGTGTTATATTGACCATTAAAATCTGTGGCCACATTCCAAGTGATTGTCTTTCCTGCCCCTGGTGTTACAGCGGCACCGACATCTCCGCTTACTGTGGTGGTTGGTACAATCCAAGTAGAACCACCATCAGATGATACTTGTAAATCCACAAATGAAATATTAGATTCTGTTAAAGCGTAAGTAAACGTAACTATACGTGTACCAGCACCCTGCACCGCTGTTACATTTGAAACTACTGGTAATTTGTTATCAATTCCAAAAGCGGGCGACGTGGCGGTTGAGCCATTTACCAAAGAATCATTAGGTCTAAGCCGAACATAAACCGTTGAATCTTCTGTATCCAACAAATCCACCCCAGAATTCCAAGCAAACGTATAAGCACTACCGCTTGGTAAAAATGTTAGATTACTAATACCATTAGAACCAACTCCTACTTTTTCGGTCATGGTATGCCATGTAGAATTATCTTGCGAATATTCATACAAAGATAGACTACTAATATCGCCTTGGCCATCGGTACCAGTGTAAGTAATGGTTGTATAATTGGTTCCATTTGTAGTTTGAGCATAGGTATTAAGCGCAATGGATGGCGCAGTATTAGAAATTTGTGCAGTTGCCGAAAAAACTGATTCGCTTGAAGCCGCATGATCTGTATCAGAAGTGTTCCGAGATTTTTCTTGAAAAGCATACTGCGAAACCGGTGAATTCAATCCGGTTACTGTTATTGTCCCCCATGCCGAATCGGTGCGCCACACTGGCGATACGCCAAGTGTTCCGTCGGCTTGAACATATTTAGCAGTACTAGTTTCGTAAACCGCATATTCCAAACCAGCGGCCTCGCTTGCATTTGGATTAATTGTTAAATTTAAACGATTAGTAATAGGAGTTGATAAAATTGGCGCGGCCGGTGTGTATGGTTTAACATATTTAAAACTAATGCTTGGTGCCACGTTTTCATTAACTCCAGTCTGACCATAATCATCTGTATGAATAATTTCTACTTTAGAAATATAATCATTACCATCTAAAGTAGCACCGACAGCGGTGGCTTGATTAGATGGGCTAGCAGAATCAGGAGTACCCAAAGTAGCACCATCATAGGCACCTCCGTTTATGGCTATATAAAATGTATTTGTACTTGGATTTACTTCAGTAAAACTACCACCAGCCAACACTGTAGTATCTCCAGCATTTGGCTGAGATTTCAAATCTGCTACTACCAATGTTGCTGGCGCCAAAGTATCCAAGGAAAAATTTGTTGAAGTGACATATCCATCTATGTTTTGCCATTTATCTTTTGCTTGCACTCGTACCTGCATATTGCTCTGTTGATGTCCATTATAATTTGTGCCAGCATTCCAATAAATTATTTTACCATTCCCTGCTGTTACACCATTACCCACCGCTCCGCTAGCCGAACTAGTTGGAACTGCCCAAGTAGAACCGCCATCACCAGAAATTTGAAAATCTGTAAATAAGTTATCTGTTGTATTATCCGACAAATCATAACTAATTTGAACTGTTGTGGTATTAAAAGATTGAGTCGCTGACACATTAGTTACCGCTGGATTTACATAGTCTACTGTAATTGCGGTTGAAGTTGAATAAGCACCATTAGCAATACCATCGTTAGCCCGCAAACGTATATACACAGTAGTATTATAAACAGCCCCTAATTGAGATTTTGCATCCCATACAAATGTGTGAGCTACACCACTAGGCGACGATGTTAAACCAGAAATACCATTGTGTGCTGGGTCAGTTGTTGAAGCCACCATCGTTACTTGTTCACCTACAAAAGCACCTGTTAATGAATATTCATACGTAGACAAACTTGACGGATCACTGTTAGCATCTACCAAATTATAATTTACACGCACATTACCATTGCTAGTATCTTGTGCGGGAACTAGACTAGCAACCGTTGGTGGGGTGTTTTCCGTATAACCAATTGCCACATTGTCTAAAATTACTTGCTGAGTACCATTACTTGATAAAAATGCTTTAAATTTAATTTGATTACTGCTAGTAGCAAAAGTACTAATATTTGTATTAATATCTGTCGCAATATTGTAATTTGTTGCTCCGGCAGTGTCCCAAGTCGAACCAGTCCAATATTTCCAAGTGGAACCATTGTCCCCTGTTAATTGATAGTAAATTTCCCCACCATTTTTTGTTGCAGTTTCAGTAAAAGAATTCCAGCTAACCGCTTTACCCATACTAAGCGAACTAGTTGGGGTAATGGTAGGTTTGGTAGTATCGTAGCTTATTGTCGCTTTTGACCAATTTACAATTACATTATCAAACCCAGATACCGAACCGCAATCAACTGAGGCCGAACAAGTAACATAAGCAGCAATTTTTAAATAATATGTACCAGCAGTTGGAAGCTTTGACTTAATATCCACTGCTGAAATACTAGCCCACGAAGTAGCCCCGGTAATATTACCACTATCCCAAACCTGGTTTCCACTGCCAACTGTTGGATTACCACTATCAGTACCAATAAAAGCATATAAATGATACGAAGTTGGCGCGTCAGTAATAGAGACGGCTTTCCAATCTAAATTTAGAGTAGCAGTGTCTGGAGAATCAACAGTAGTAGTAAAAGCCTGATACCAATAACCAGCCGATGAATTGCCTTTCTTCCCTGGTAAATTAATATCTATATATCCGCCGGTATTACCACCCGTCGATTGATAATTAGCAGTATTGGTTTTACCTGGCGCTTGCAACCAAGCTGGAACAGCTGTCCAACCTGTTGAATTTGAAGTAAAAGCAGAATTGGTAGTAGCTCCGGATGTGCTACCACCTAAATTTTTTAAACGTGCAACCCCACTTGTAAATTCGATTGATGAACTACTAACCGTATAATCGCCAGCTGTTGCAAAATCCCAATTTTGAGTAGCCGCCAAAAGTAACTGTACCCCAAATAAAAAGCTAGAGATAACAGTAGCTAAAAATAATTTAAAAAATAATACTCCTCCAATTCCAAAAACTGTACCTAAACTAATTCTTCGTTTAATAGTGTAAGCACGCAACGGGTACTCATTATCTCCATGATAAGGGAAAATTAGGCCACGTTCTTGTATTTTTTTGGGGGTTAAGACAAAATAAATTGGTAAAGTAACTAAAACAAACAATAATTCTAAAAAAATCAGTAAAATAGCATAAAAAAATGTTTCATACCATTTATTTGATAATACAATTTTCTGCTTTAGAGAAAAAGTAATTGCAGAATAACGAAATAATAAATTTAACCATTTTTTAGTCATATTAAATGGTTAAGATAGTTAATAAAACACCGATAATAACTACAAATACCACCGACCAATTAGCTAAATTATCTATACTTAGACTAAGTTTCTCTAAAAATGACGAGCTAACACGAAAATAATTCTCGGCAGTAGTTTTGCTTCTAGCCCCACGGTCTTTTTCATAATGGAAAGCAAAAACCGAGTGTATACCATTACTTAATTTTAAATCACTCTGAGAGTGTTCGACCATCCATTTGCCATCTACACCAATTTTATCAACATACATAATATTCTGATTGCCAGTCAAAAATAATACAATTTGATCACCAGCCGTCCCTGTTCCAGAAAAACGATAACGACCACCGATAGCTTCTTCTAAACTACTAATAACCGGTAAAGCCAGAGATGTATCCACCCTAGCGGTTTGCATATTGGTATCCTGAATTATTAAGGTTTGATCGTTTAAAGCCAAGGGGACTGATTCGACAACCGAATATAATCTTAATGGCCCATATAATTGAGGGGATAACATTAAAAACGAAAATTTAATAACCCAAATAATAAAAATAACTCCAACACCAGTTAGAGTTAAAATACGACGCAGTTTGTAATCTACTGCTATTTTTGCATATTCACCTTTGTCTAATAAATAAGCTGTAGCTTTGGCAGAAGAAATACTTAGATACAAAGGCAAAGAAATTATCATTAAAATAATTTCTAATGCAACTAAGCTAAAAACATTTGTTATACTCTTCCAACCCTGTCTACCTAATTCGGACTCTCTCTTTCTATAAATCAGATTAGTTAGCTTAAGTACTAAATTAAGCCACCCCTCTTTCATATGATTTATGAATAAAAAATAACTTCTAAAATTTATTTTAAATAATTAGTTACTTTTTCTTTTAATTCTTCTAATTTAGTATTGGCTTTAACAAAATAATCTAAAGCTCCTGATATTTTTGCCCTCTTAATATCAGCTTCGCTTCCTAAATTAGACAAAACTATTATTGGTATGTTTTTTGTCTTGGGATCGGATTTCAAAACTTCTATTACTCTAAAACCATCCATTTTGGGAATTAACAAATCCAGCAATATTAAATCTGGCATTACCCGTTGAGTTACAACAACCGCCATCTCTCCATCGGTAGCAGAAGCCAAAGTAAAGTTTAAATCTTCAAAATTTAGATATAGTGCTCTGAGCAATATTTCATCATCTTCTACGATCAATATAGTCTTTTTTCGCTTAGCCATACATTTTAATCTTTAATATTACGCTTAACAGCCCCGATTACATCGCCAAGTTTAGTTTTTACCTTTACAATATGCTCTTTTGCCCCCAAAGCTATGGTAGATTTTACGTCCCCTTCTTTATCTAAATTAGACAACACAACCACAGGGACTGTGGATAACTCGTCATCTTCTTTTAATTGACGCAGAATTTCAAACCCATCTAAGCCTGGTAAAACCAAATCTAACAAAATTAAATTTGGTTTAAATTTATGGGCAGTAGTGATAACTTCTAAACCATTACCAACTTTTTCGGCTATATAACCCTCTTCTTTTAGTTGTTTCTCTAGCACCGTTACCAGTAAAGCGTCGTCTTCTACCAAGAGGACTTTCTTTTTATTGCTTTTACCTATCCCAAACATATTTGGTATAACTAAAAAATTAATTAAAATATTTTACTTACTATAACTTAAAACTTGATTATAAAATACTACTCGATATAATATTATACAATATATTTAAAAAACAGACAATAAACAGTTAAATATATTATACCACTTTATATATTGAATAACAATATACTATATTTACAAAACATATTTTTTACGTTAAAATGCTACTACTATGAAAATCTCATTTTTTACTTTAGGCTGTAAACTAAACCAAGCAGAGACAGACGAGCTTAAAAAAACTTTGTGCAAACAAAAGTTTTTAATAGTACCTTTTGGTACTAATGAAGACATTGCGGTGGTGCGAGCCTGCGGGGTTACCTGTGGTGCATCACAAACTACCCGTGAGATGGTTCGCCGAGCTAAGCGTGTAGGATCAAAAGTAGTGGTAATTGGTTGTCTAGAGAATATCGATTTGCCTGAAATTGACTTTATAGCAAAAAATAATGAAGAAGTGATAAGGTATATTTTGGAAGAATTAAAAAATAAAAAAATAGACAAAAATATTGCGCCGTCGCTTAAGATAACAAATAAAAACGACGGTAACGACCGAACACGGGCGCTAATAAAAATTCAAACGGGTTGTAACTTTAATTGTGCCTATTGTATTATCCCTACTTTTCGAGGGCGAACACAAAGTGTGTCGGCAGAAGAGGTTATTAAAAAAATTAAACAAGCAGAATTAGATGGATATAAAGAAATTACCCTAACCGGAGTAAACATCTGCCAATACCGTTATCAAAAAATGGATTTAACAGATTTGTTAAAATTAATTTTAGAAAAAACAAAAATACCCCGCATCAGATTAGGTTCCCTAGATCCACGTTTGATATCAAATAAATTTATTGAATTATACACTGGGCAATTTAGCAATTTAAAAGTTTATCAATTTAACAATCGTCTCCTTCCCCACTGGCATTTATCCCTTCAATCTGGCTCGAATACAGTTCTCAAAAGAATGAACCGTAACTATACCGCCAAAAAATACTTTGCTATCGTTAAAAAATTACGTACTAACTACCCACTATTCTCTTTTACTACAGACATCATAGTTGGTTTTCCCGAAGAAACAGAAAAAGAATTTTTGGAAACTTGTGATTTTGTAAAAAAAGTTGGTTTTAGCAAAGTGCATATTTTTCCATTTTCTCCTCGCCCGAGTACAATGGCTGCTAATATGAAACAAATTGATGTAAAAATAAAAAAAGAACGTTGTAAGCGCCTTAAGATTATTACAGGTAATGCGACAACTGATTATACTAAACAATTTGTTGGGCTTACTCGCCCAGTATTGTTCGAAAAGAAAAATGGACGAGAACATTATGAGGGTTATACACCAGAATATCTTAAAATAAAGATAAAAACTGATACAAATCTGGTTAATAAGATAAAAAAGATAAAACTTACTGAACGCAATTTAAAAAATAGAGATTAATCTCTATTTTTTAATTCATCAATAATTTCTACAATTCTATCTGGTTTTGCTCGCGGTAAAATTTCTTGTAATTTTTTACCTAAAAGTTCACGCTGCTCGGGGTGTAAAATTAATTCTTTGATTTCTTGCGCTAATTTTAAACCCGTATCAGTACGCTCGTTAAATGCCACAACTGCCTGTTCTTTGGAAAATATTTTTATATTAGCTTCCTGATGGGTACCAGCCATTGGCAATATAATTGCTGCTTTACCTAAAGCAGCCAATTCGGTTAAGGTTGCAAAACCAGCTCGTGCAATTACTACATCAGCAATTGCATAAGCGTCTTTCATCTCATCGGTAAAAAATTTATAAACATGGTAATTTTTGAATACTTCCATTGCTCGTTCTTGTAATTCGCTAGGGCGTTCTCGCCCTACCAAATGAATTACTTGCCAATCACGCGGCCAAGCTGGTAACGCCTCTAAAACCATTTGGTTAATTCGCGCCGAACCAGTACCACCACCAAGCGCAAAAATAACCGGTTTATCTTCTGGTAAATTAAATTTTTCATAAGAAATTGACTTATCTTCTACAGTTAAATCTCGTGATGGATTACCGATCCATTCTGCAGATTTATAACCAAATTGATTAACACCAGTTTCGAGTGCGGTGGTAATTTTAGTGGCAAACTTTGCCATTATTTTATTTGCTAAACCCGGCTCTACATCTTGTTGGTGTATCCAAGTTGGGATTCCAAATAATGCAGCTGCAAAATGTAATGGCACACTAACAAATCCCCCTCCAGAAATTAATAGATCAGGTTTTTCTTCCCACAAAAATACTAAGGATTTTATAAAAGCAATAAAAATTTTAAACAAATCAATTAAATTCCAAAAAGAAAAATAACGGCGCCATTTGCCCGCTATTAAGGTAAAAAAAGGAATATTATATTTTATAATTAGTTCTTTTTCTGGGCCACGATGCGTACCTACCCAAATAAATTCGGTTTTAGGATAAACCGCTCGATAAGATTCGGTAATCGCCAAAAGCGGTACTACCGGCCCTAGTGTACCACCGCCGGATAATACTATTTTCATATTAATAATCCTTGAGCTTGCTAATCAAATCGGTGTGTTGAATTTTTTCTAAGGCTTTAGCCTCAATCTGACGGATACGTTCGCGAGTAACACCGAATTCTGTACCCACTTCTTCTAAAGTATGGGTTACCCCATCACCTAAACCAAACCGCATTTCGAGTATTTTTTGTTCGCGAGGAGACAAAAATTTGATTGCCTCACCAACGTAGTCGCGTAAAATTTGCAAACCAGCGGCTCGATCTGGCGAAACATTTTTAACATCTTCAATAAAATCTCCAAGTTGTGTATCTTCATCATCATCACCAACAGATACTTCTAAAGAAACGGTATCCTGAGAAATTTTAATAATGTGATTAATTTTGGTAACATCCTCACCTAGTTCGGCAGCCAATTCTTCTGGGGTCGGATCACGTCCTAAATCTTGAGTAAGGCGACGCTGTACTTGTTGGAAGCGGTTAATTGTTTCTACCATGTGTACTGGAATACGAATCGTGCGAGATTGGTCGGCCAAAGCACGGGTGATAGCCTGACGAATCCACCAAGTGGCATAAGTAGAAAATTTATAACCTTTGCGATGATCGAATTTTTTTACAGCTCTAAATAAACCGATATTACCTTCTTGAATCAAATCTAATAGGGACAGTTGTTTGCCTACGAATTTTTTTGCGATTGAAACAACCAAACGTAAGTTGGCTTCAATTAATTTTCTTTCGGCTGCGCGCTCTCCGCGTTCTTTGCGTTTGGCTAAAGCAATTTCTTCTTCTCCTTTTAAAAGCGGGATCTTACCGATTTCACGTAAATACATTTGAATTGAATCGGAAGAAATTTCACCTAAATCAAACGGGATATCCATATCTGGCTGGCTACCTTGGAATTGTTTTAGAGTTTCTTTTTGAGTTTCTTTAAGACCTAATAAATTGGTAGTTACATGCTCAACAACCGAAACACCGTTTTTTTCAAGCGCGTCTAAAAAGCCTTCATACAAATCTAAATAGCATTCGGGACGCGACAAGACACTTAACAACTCTGTCTCGGTAATAAATCCACGACTACGACCCTTAGCCACCAAACTCCACAAGGTTTCATTGGTGGGTTCTGTTATTACTTCTGGAATCAATGCCTCCTGAATTTTTTTATTCTTTTTAGATACTTTTTTATGTATTGGTTTTTTTACTTTTAAACTTTTTTTAGATTTAAAAGATTTTTGCGCAACTTTTTTTGCTGATGTTTTTTTAATCAAAATCTTTTTTACTGATTTTTTAATTGTTTTAGCTTTCTTAACCACTTTTTTCTTAGCTAAAACCAAACGCCGTTTTGCAATCACCGGTTTTTTAATAACCAATTTTTTATTTTTCACAAGCTTAATTTTTTTAGGCATAACTACCAAAGAAGTTAAATATTTTGAAATTCATTAAGAAGTTTTTCTAAAGCGGTGCGATCACCAATTTTTTCCGCCTGACTAATTGCTTGTTGCAATTCTTTGCGACGTTTTCTTTTCCATTCATCTTTAATATCATTTACTACTATCTGAATCTCTCTGCCTGCCATTTCAATAGTAAAATCAGCGTATTCTAATTCGGCCCTCATCTGTAACATTTCTGCCAAGTCTTTAATAGAAGAAACTGAAAATAATTCGGCTAGTATTTCTGCAGAAAAACTACTAATAGTAGTATACTGCTTTTTTAACATTTCGTAAAGCGATTTATATTCACTATCAATAAAAACAGCATCTGATAAATCTTTTAAAACAGAATGAATCAAGCTAGGAAACTTTAAACCTAGCATTAAAAAGCGTTCCAACAATATCCCCAAACGCCCCAAATCTACTTTAGGAGGGGCTTCTACAGACTGCACTTCTGTTTTTACTAATTGGTGTGAACCACCTGGTTTTAAATTTTTTTGTAGGCGTGCTAAATCTTCACGTAAAACTGCTGTATCAGTACCCAATCGTTCAGATAATTCTTTTAACCAATGGTCACGTTCTATAGCATAAGGAATCAAACCAATTAAAGGCAATAATTCGTTAGCAATTATTTGCTTCTCTTTAGGATTAGATAAATTATGACCGGCAAAAACACTTTGAAAAAACCACGGCATAATATCGGCAGCTTCAACCACAGCTTTAAACCACACATCCGAATTTTTTTTCAAACATTCATCAGCATCTTTTCCGGCCCCTTCGGGAATTTGAATCACACGGACATTTAATCCTTCAGATAAAGCAATATCTATCCCCCGTTTTGCTGCCGCGACCCCAGCTTTATCAGCGTCAAAAGCCATCGCAATATTGGCAGAATAACGTTTTAATAATTTTACTTGTTCAAAAGTAAGAGCAGTACCCGAGGCAGCTACTACATTTTTCATTCCCGCCTGATAACAAGTAATTACATCCATTTGTCCTTCAACAATTACGGTTAGATCTTTTGATTTAATTTCGGTTTTGGCTTTGTCTAAACCATATATCACTCGCGATTTATCATATACCAAGGTTTGAGGAGTGTTAACATATTTACCACCAGAGTTTTCGGTTTCAACTAATACTCGACCAGTAAAACCAACTGTGTTACCATGCACATCCAAAATCGGAAACATAATGCGCCCCCGAAAACGATCATAAAAACCCCGACTGCTGCCAGGTGTGGCACCATCACGTTTAATAGTTAATCCAGATGCTACCAAATCATCAATACTGTGCCCTTTTTTTAATAAATACTGAGTTAACAAATCCCATTGATCTGGAATATACCCTACTTGCCAAGTATTAATAGTTTCTGGTTTTAAAGCACGATTAGATAAATAATCACGAGCAATCTTGGCAGTTGGCATATCTAACAAAAACCGATGAAAAAAATAGGCCGCCTTTTCATTAATTTCTAAAATGCGATTTTTTTGACTGGAATTAATTTCGGTACGAAAATTTTCTAATTTTACTCCAGCTCGATCAGCCAATAATTTTAATGCTTCTGGAAATTCAACTCCTTCCATTTCTTCAATAAAAGAAAAAGCATCTCCACCCTTACCGCAACCAAAACATTTCCAGATTTGTTTTTCTGGATTTACCATAAATGATGGCGTTTTTTCGTGATGGAACGGACAAGGTGCTTTCCAATATGTGCCAGCTTTTTTTAGGGGCACATATTCGTGGATAAGTTGCACAATATCCAACCGGTCTTTGATAGCTTGAGTGTCGGTCATGAGTGGAGGAAAAAGGAGTAAAAAGTAAGGAATAAATATGCGAATATATAAGTATACTAGCATTTGAGGTGTAAAAAATCAATGCCCCCACACCTCCCCATTTAAAAAGACCAAGATTTTATATCAAGGTCTTTTTTAGTTTTTTGTTTAACAAAGGGATTACCACGTCGACCTTCGGTCTCCTCGCAATGATAAATCGGTTTTTTATTCCTTACTACTTTTTTCTTATTCCTTACGTAGCGCCTCTATCGGATCCAAACTAGCGGCTTTTTTAGCTGGGTAAAGTCCGAATATCAACCCTACCACGGCCGAAAAGCTAACTGCTAAAATAATTGAAGAAATTGGGACAGAATAAACCCAAGCAAAATCATAATAAATTGCAACCATATATATAATTAGTGCCAAAATTGCACCGAGAATAATTCCCACTATACCACCGGCTACTGTAATCAAAACAGCTTCGGCCAAAAACTGCCAAAGTACATCACGACTTTTTGCACCCAAAGATTTACGTAAACCAATTTCAAAAGTACGTTCTGTTACCGATACATACATAATATTCATAATCCCCACTCCACCAACTGCCAAAGAAACGCATACTAACGCTACTAACAAAAAAATAATTCCCCTAACTACTGTATTTAATATTTCCGCAGCTTCTGCCATAGTATTAACAGCAAAATCATCTTTGTTCGGGTCTGTGATATCATGATTTTCACGAACAATTGTCTCTAAGTCTGTCACAGTTTGATCGGTTAAAGACCGGTCTTTCATTTTAGCAATAATTGTCCGATAATAATCAATACCCAAAATTTTTCTCTGCATAGTTTTTGCAGCCATCAAAACCATATTATCCATATCCATACCAAATACAGCACCACGCTCGGCAGCTACCCCTACCACTCGAAATGCTTTACCTTTAACGTAAATTGTCTTACCCTCGGCCGTGTCTTCTCCAAACAATGCATCTTTTACTACTGGCCCCAAAACTACCACTGACGCAAGCGAATCTTCTTCATCTTTTGTAAACATCCTACCGCTAGCTAATTCAAATTTTTCTACTTCTTGTAAATTATACCCCTCACCCATTAATAAAGTAGTTTTATTATTTTCTCCATATTTTACTACGGCTTGCCCAATCACCCAACCATATGCAGCAGAAATGTTAGGGTATTTTCTTATATCCTCCAAATCTTTATCTTTGATAGTAGTAATAATAACACCAGTTGATTGACCAAGAGCGTTTTCGGTTGAGGTTTTTTTAACCGAAGGAATTTTAGTTTCGACACTAATTGTATCTGGACTATAAACTTCCATCTCACTCATAATAAACCGATCCAACCCCCGCCCGGCGGACATAATTGTAATAACTACTGCTATGCCAATAGACATACCGAGAATAGTTAAAATAGACCGCGAACGTTGACGGAGCAAAGAGGTAAAAGCTAATTGGACAGGTGTAAAATTCATGAAATAAAATTATTCATATCTAAGTGCTGTAATCGGGTCTAAATGTGCGGCTCGGCGCGCTGGTAAAATTCCAAAAATCAAACCTACACCAACCGAAACAGCACAGGCTAAAATTATTGACCAAAAAGAAATGTAAAAATCCCATTGATACCCAGCACCCTGAGCTAATTTTGCCACTCCAAAAGAAATCAGGATACCTAAAATAATACCAATAATTCCACCTAAAAAAGTTATCATCATCGATTCGATTAAAAATTGCTGGATAATATTATTATTTTTTGCACCCACCGCTTTTCGCAAACCAATTTCTCGCGTACGCTCTTGTACTGTCGCAAGCATAATATTCATAATACCAATACCACCAACCAAAAGTGCAATAGCGGCAATTGCCGTTAAAAACATTTTTAAAGCATTAGTAATATTGGTAATAGTCGAAACCCCCTGCGCCATTGAACGTACAGAAAAATCATCATCGGCAGGGGTGTCTATTTTATGCTGTTCACGTATGGCTATTTTTACATATTCCATAGCCTCATCTACATGGGATGCATCATCTACTTTTATACGTGCAAAACTTATATAATCAATTCCTAATAATAATTTCTGGGCTGTCCGTAAAGGAACAAAAATTTGATTGTCTTGATTTTGAAAACCACTATTACCTCGCTCTTTCATTACACCAATAATATTAAAATTGGTTTTTTTAATTTTTATATTTTTTCCAATCGGATCAATATCATAAAACAAATCTTCGGCTACAGTACTACCCAAAACTGCAACCCGAATCATGCCTTTTCCCTCATCTTCGGTAAAAAAACGACCCACCGAAACTTCCGCATCTTCTACGCTAGGCAAATCTGCATTTACCCCAACAAAAGTAGTGTCGGTTTTTTGATCCCCCCAACTTATAGTATCTACACCTTTAACATAACCAGTGGCTGCTAACAAATGTGGAAACGAACCATTCATAACATGGCGTAAATCGTCAGATTTTAATGTGGTAATTTCTACGCCCAATGCCGATGCTGGCGGGCCTTTGTCGTCTGAACTGCCTGGCAAAATTCCAATTAAATTAGAGCCCAAACTTTTGACTTGATTTAAAATTAAACTTTGGGCTCCAGCCCCAACAGACATAATTACGATCACCCCAGTAATACCAATAATAATTCCGAGCATAGTTAAAAACGACCGAATTTTATTATGGCCTATCAAATGCCAGATCGTATGAATATTCTCTAGAATATTCATAAAATTATTTATTAAGAAAACCGTTCTCGTTGGCTAACTGCCTATCAGTAACTTTTTCATCAGAAACTATCAACCCATCTTTTATCCGCAAAATTCTTTCTGCATGTTCGGCTGTATACTTTTCGTGTGTGACCAAAATTATTGTATGCCCTTCATGATTTAAATCCTGTAAAATTTTCATTACTTGTAAACCAGATTTAGAATCCAAATTTCCGGTTGGTTCATCAGCAAAAATTATAGCTGGTTCGTTTACTAATGCCCTAGCAATAGCCACACGTTGTTTTTCACCGCCAGATAATTGGCTAGAAAAATACTGTAAACGATGCTCCAAACCAACAGATTTTAAAGCCTCCGTAGCACGGCGAACACGTTCTGTTGACGACATTTTAGTATATATTAAAGGTAATATCACATTATCTAACACCGTTGTTCGCGGTAACAGATTAAAAGCTTGAAAAACAAAGCCTACTTTACTCCCCCGCATCTCTGCCAACTCATCATCAGTTAATGTGCTCACATCACGACCATCAAAGACATATTTACCGGTTGTTAATTTATCCAAAAAACCTAATATATGCATAAGAGTAGATTTGCCAGATCCAGAAGGCCCCATTATTGCTACAAATTCCCCTTTTTCAATCTTAAAATTCAAACCATGAAGAATTGGGGTAATCACCTCTTCGTTGGTATAGGTTTTTTTAAGATCAATAACTTCGATTAATGACATACTTGAGAGTTTATAAAGTTATAAAGTTGAAAGTTATAAAGTTTATAAAATCAAAAATTCACAATCCATTACTTTATAACTTTATGAACTTTTAACTAAATTTTAATTAGTTTTTACACTAAGCACTACCGCATCTCCTTCTTTTAGACCTTCTGTAATTTCTACAAAACCGCCATCTGCACGTAAGCCAGTGTTAACTACTATTTCTTGTAGTTCGTTGTTAACTAATACTCGCACTTTTTTATCACCATTAGCACGTACAGCCCGACTAGGAATATACAAAACATTTTCTCGGGTATCGGTAGTAACAGTAATGTTGGCAGTCATACCCGGCTTAATTGGTAGAGTAGTATTATTAATACCAACTTTTACTTTATAATAAACTACATCCTGAATTTCGGTTGAAGCTGGTTCGATAGTCAAAACCAAACCATCAAATTTTACATCATCACCAAAGGCATCCAACGTAATAGTAGTACTGGCACCAACTTTTAATTTAGAAACATCAGTTTCGGGGATATCTACTTCTACTTCAAAATGAGGAGTTACCATTTCAATCATTACGTCTCCCGAACTTACTACTTCACCTTTTTTCTTATTAACTTTAGCAATTACGCCATCAATTGGTGCTTTAATAATTGCTTTATCACGACTAGCCACTGCCTGGGCCAAAGAGGCACGCAGTGGTGCTAATTCTACTTCACGTGGAGTTTTGGTTTTATTATCTAAATTTGCTTTTGCCTGATTGTAAAGCGATTCTTTCATTGCGACAATACTGGCTGAAGTAATTTTGGCATTGGCCAAATCGCTTTCGGCTTTGGTATAGGCAACTAAATAATTGCTATAACTATTTTTAGCATCGGAAAGCGCTTGTTTTTCGGAAATTATAGTAGTATAGGCAGTAGTAATCGATACTCGACTAGCTTCAATAATAGTTTTTTTAGTATCTAAGGTGGTTTGCGACAAAGTACCAACTGGTGGAGTAAACACCAACACGTCACTCACTTTTAATAATAGTATGCTCATTTTTGACAAAGCATCTTCGGCTTTGATAATTGCTTCATCAATCGTAGTACGGGAGCTTAAAGTAGTTAAACCAACGATAGAATTACGAGCAATATCGCGCGCGGCCTTGGTGGTTAGATATTGACCATTAGCAACTGCTAATTTACTAGAGTCTAAAATAGATAAATAATCTTGAAAACTATCGTTGGCCAAAGTATTATCAATACCCAAAATATTATCTGCTTGAGTTAGAGCATCATCTAATTTAGAAACAGTTGCTTGTAAAATTGCTACCGCATCTTCATATTCCTGACTAACAATTCGACTGTTTTCTCCGCCTTCAGCTAATTTTAAATTATTTTTAGCAGTGGCTACAGCTGATTCATAATTTAGAATAGAATTCAAAACATCGGCCTGGGTTTTTTCGTAATCGGCTTTAGCAGAATCTACAATGGCCTGATAATATTGTACTTCATATTCATTACCACCCGCTAATTTTAAATTCAAATTAGCCGATGCTCCCGCTACTGCGGCATTTAATTCGGCTAAACGTAAATTAGCCAACCAAGTGCCGGCTTTTACAACATCACCTTCTTTTACTTTAATATCTGCCAATGTACCCGGTACTTCAAAACGCAGCGCCAAATCGTTGGCCGATTGCAATTTACCCGTAGCCTCAACGGTTTGTTTTAAATTACCACGCAGAACACTGGTAGTTTCGTAAACTGGGGCTTGATGTGTTTTTTTATACTGGCTATAACCAATTAAAACCACTAATAACACTACTCCAACAATAATATAAAATTTCTTGGTTTTATAAAAAGGCATAAAATTTTAATTAAATTTTATCAAATTCTTTAGTTAAATGTTTTACTAATTGATGAGCCACTTTGTCTGGTACTAAAATTAATTTACCAAAATGCTCTAATACCAAAAATTTATCACCGGTTTTAAACTTAAGGTGATCACGTAGTTCTTTTGGTATAACAATTTGTCCACGCTCTCCTAAACTGGTAACACCCGCAAAAGCTGGCATGCCGCAATGATTTTTACTGGTTTTCATATAAGTATGATAAGTATGAATTTACATACTTATCATATCAACTATCTAAAAAATCGTCAAGTAATTAATTTATTTACTCTTTTCCCACTCTTTTACTTCTTTTAAATATTCCGCTTTTATTTTTAAGAAATATTTTTTGGTGGCTTCGTATTCGTTTGGAATTTTACCATCTAATATTGCTTCTTCCAGGGCTTCTTTAATTTTTCCTACTGTTGGCCCTGGTTTTAACCCACATTCTGCCATAATTTCTTCACCTCGAACCGGAGATTGAAAAGCTCGCAATTTATCTTTTTCCATTACTTCATCAATCCGCTGGCGCAAATGATTATAGTTATTTTGTCTTTGTTTTAATTTATTAGGATTGCCGGTAGTAATATCAGAAACCCCCAACAACAACAAATCTTCCAATTCATCACCCAAGCTAACAATTAGTCTTCGTACTGCCGAGTCGGTAATACCTTCGTCCATTAAACTAATCGGCTGTTGATGCCAACGCACCAACTTGGCCAAATAGTCAGTTAAATCTTTAGAAAAACGTAACCGTTTGCCAATATCTCGTGCCATTTTTCTGCCCAAATGTTCGTGACTATAAAACGTCCAACCAATTTTGGGAATAAATTTTTTGGTACCCATTTTACCAATATCATGAAGTAAAGCTGCTAAACGTAATGGTACTTTAGTGGTTCTTTCGGAAATATTATCTACTACTTTAAAAGTGTGTACCAAATTATTTTTATGTTGATGACCATAAATTTCTTCCACACCATCCAACGCTGCCACTTCTGGTAAAACAAAATCTAACAAATGAGTTTGAAACATTAATATCAGCCCAATTGATGGTTTGGGTGTAGATAATAATTTTAACAATTCTTCTTGAACACGTTCGGCAGAAACGATTTTTAGACGTTCGCGATTTTTATAGATGGATTGCAAGGTTTTATTTTCAATCCCAAAACCTAATTGAGCAGCAAATCTTACTGCACGCATCATACGCAATGGATCATCAGAAAAAGTAACGTCTGGATCAAGCGGGGTACGTAAAATTTTTGCTTCAATGTCGGCCCGACCATTAAACGGATCAATTATTTTGTCTTTTATTTTTTTACTATCCCAAGCATCCGACGGCAAGGCCAATGCATTTACAGTAAAATCTCGACGCTTTAAATCTTCCTCTAAACTAGCAGTTACTACTTTTGGTTTGCGCGATTTAGCATCATACTTTTCGGTTCTGGCTCCTGCGAATTCTATTACCAATTGATCTTCGCCTTCGCCAATTAAATATCTAGCTGTATCAAAATCAGGAAATTCTACCAGACTTCCTTTTTGTTTAAAAGCATTATCAAAACTTTTAGCAAAAGTAAGACCACTACCTTCTACAACAAAATCAATATCCTTTTTCTGGTCTCTTCCCATTAATAAATCACGCACAAAACCGCCCACGATGTAAACCGAGGTTTTTTCTTTTTTACTAACTTTGGAAATTAATTCAAAAATTTTCTTTTGATTAATCATACAATTTTTAATTTTGTAATTTTAAATTTTTAAATATTTTATAATTAAAAATTTGGTTATTATTTACAAAATTAAAAATTAAAATTAAAAATTTACTTAAATTCTCTTCGCTCTTCCTGTTCTTCGTTCGGCCACCTCTTCTTCAATCCAACCTTCTTTTAATAATTGCTTGACTGAATTTTCCATTGTAACCATCCCCTCTTTTGCGCTGGTTTGAATAGAAGATTTAATTTGTGCCACATTATTTTCTTTAATTAAATTGGCAATAGCTGGAGTATTGATTAAAATTTCTCTAGCAGGCACACGACCACCATCTTTGGCTGGCAATAACTGCTGAGCAATTACTAAACGCAACGAGGCAGACAATTGCATTAATATTTGTTTTTGCTTGGCTCCATCAAAAACATCAACAATTCTTTCGATCGCTTCGGCAGCACTGGAAGTATGCAAAGTAGAAAAAACCAAATGTCCGGTTTCGGCAGCGGTTAATACGGTTGAAATAGTTTCGGGGTCGCGCATTTCGCCAACCAAAATCACATTTGGGTCTTGACGTAAAACATGTTTGAGAGCGGCAGCAAAAGATTTGGTATCAGTACCCACTTCACGTTGTTCTATCAAACTTTTTTTGTCTTGAAAAACAAACTCAATCGGGTCTTCTACTGTAACCACATGGGCTTTACGGGTTTTGTTTATTTCTTCCACCATCGATGCCAAAGTTGTAGATTTACCACAACCAGTTGGACCAGTAACTAATACTAAACCATCTAAAAAGTTGGTGGCTTCAATTAAAGCCGGCTCAAAATGCAAATCTTTTGGGGATGGAATCTCGGCTGGAATCAAACGAGCTGCCAAACCAATTTTTTCTTCTTGTTGATGTAAATTAACTCTAAAACGCACGTCATCCTGCTCATAACCAAAATCTAATTCTTTTTCAGCTAAATAAGATTCTTTTTGTTCTTTAGATAACAAACCAAAAATCGCTGTTTCTAATTCTTTGTTGCTTAATGGTTTTTTATCCAGTTCCTTTAATTCACCTTCTATCCGCAACATCGGCAATTCTTCACCCACTAAATGTAAATCTGAAGCTTCTTGTTTAACTGCTTCCTTAAAAAAAGACTTAATATTTAACATAAAAAATGATTAAAAATGAGATTTTTAACACATATATAATACCATACTAATACGAATTTGAGAAGAAATAATTGTCTGGCTAAGAGGACTTTCACTGCTCGGCCTTTGGCCTGCGCTTGGGAAAACCCGAAGGTTTTCCCAACCTTTCCTCAGCAATGTGGAGAAATACTTCCCCCACCACCCCTTTTTCAAATCCTCTTAGCAAAAATTAACTGAGGTAAAATTCGTCTGGCTAAGAGGACTTGAACCTCCGACCTCGCGGTCCCGAACCGCGCGCTCTACCAACTGAGCTATAACCAGGAGTTATAAGTTTTCAATTACGCACCATGAACCTACGTGGTTCATGGTTGTCTAGATACGCTCGCAAAGCATCCTGCCAACTACGCTGTGGCGGCATTTTAGTGTTTAATAATTCAGAAAATTGAGGACGTTTGGCTGGACGAGGAAACTCATCACCAGAAACTGCGGCTAATTTTGGATTAGCACCAATTATTTTAAAAATTTCTTCTGCCCATTCATACCAAGTACACGCACCACTATTCGCGCCATGATAAATGCCAAATGGTTTATTTTCTTCAATTAACACCCTGGTAAATTTTGCTAAATCGGGTGCATAAGTCGGACTACTTCTTTCTTCGTTTACTACCTTTATTTCTGTTTCATCTTTTTTCCCAACCATAATATCAACAAAATTTTTTTTACTCATTATACTAATACCAGCAGTACCAAACATACGCGAAGGACGAATAATATAATATTTACCGCCCACCGCTTGAACCAATTTTTCTCCTTCAAATTTTGATTCTCCATAAATACTGGCTGGATCTGGCAAATCATTTTCGGTATAACCAGATTCTTTATCACCCTTAAAAACATAATCCGAAGAATAATTAACAAAAATAGCATTCAGATCTTTGGCAATTTGTGCCAACATTTCTGGAACTGTCGCATTAATTTTAAACGCCATTTCTTTTTCAACACTATCAACTTCGCACTTATCCACCACATTATATCCGGTAGCATTAACAATTATTTCTGGTTGTAAATTTAAAATCTTTTCTTTTGTAGAAACATCTGTTAAATCTGCTTCTTCACGATCCCAAGCTGTAACCTGATAATCGGAATGACTAAATTCTTGCAATAAAGCCTGGCCAAGAGTGCCTTTTGCCCCGAGAATTAAAATTGATTTCATAACATTTGTTATTCCCGCGAAGGCGGGAACTCATTAATTAATTTACTATTGGTTACGAACTATTGGCTGTGAACTAGCTTTTTATATTCCTCATAATCCTCTACATAATCACTTCTATCTGGGCTATAATTTGTTGAAGACAAAGCCAAAAGTACTGCATCGAGTGAAAAATCTTTAAAGCCATGCCAAACATAATCGCCTACATAAATTGCATCACCAGGCCCCTCAAGTGGTATTTCTTCTTTTCCGTTACCTTGGTCAATAACTGCCACACAACTTCCCTTTTGCATTACAAACATTTCTTTTTCTTGTTTATGACAATGTTGCCCTGTATTTTCTTTGCAATCTTGAATAAAGTATACCCGCTTTACTTCCCAGTCAATAAATTCTTTAAGTTCAGCAAAACTATAAGTGGCTCGCTCATTTTGAACAATTTTTAATTGTAATTTTTTAAATACTAATTTCATACATTATTTACTTTACAAACTTATATAGCTTCTTTTTCTTCTTCTTGTTTTTTAATTGCTTCCTGCTTTTTTTCAACAGTTGGAGTATGGTTAATTTTATAAGCTTCTTCGTGCTTACCCCACAAATCCTCCACCCAATCACGGTGAGTTAAATACCAATTAATAGTTTCGGACATCCCTACTTCAAATTGATCATGTGTATACACTGGCGACCAACCCAAATTTTGCAATTTGGTCGAATCAATGGCATAACGCAAATCATTACCAGGTCTGTCTTCCACAAATTCAATCATAGTTTCTGGTAAATTCATTAATCGCAAAATCATTTTAGCAATTTCTAAATTACTGCGTTCGTTATCTACACCAACATTATACACTTCACCCGGAATTCCTTTTTCAAGCATTAAATACAACGCTCGGCAATGATCACGCACATGAATCCAATCGCGCACATTTCTGCCCGAACCATGAATTAAAATTGGTTTGTTTTTTAATAATCTAAATACCGATGATGGAATTAATTTTTCTGGATATTGATAAGATCCATAATTGTTGGAACAATGGGTTACAACTACAGGAATTTTGTGAGTAATAAAATATGAATGAGCCAGCATGTCGCCACCTGCTTTGGCTGCAGCATAAGGCATATTAGGACAAATTGGCGTGCTTTCGGTAAACCTATCATTACTTTCTAACGCCAACGTACCATAAACTTCGTCCGTCGAAACATTAACAAACTTAGTAATTTTATGATGGCGACAAAGATTTAATATTTGTAAAACACCAAAAGTATTAGTCATTACAAATTCGGTGCAATCGCCAAAAATTGATCGATCCACATGAGTTTCGGCCGCAAAATTTATTATATGATCAATTTGATATTTATCTACCACTTCATTCAACAACTTGTAATCACAAATATCGCCTTTTACAAAAGTATAACGGCTCGACTTGGCCAAATCGTCTTCGATATCTTTTAAATTTTCCAAATTACCAGCATAGGTAAGTTTATCAAAATTCACAACCTGATAATGCGGAAAATTTTCGAGAATATAATGGACAAAATTTGAACCGATAAATCCGGCCCCACCACAAACAAGTATTTTCATAATTTAAGGAAATAAGGAGTAGACAGTAAGGAATAAAGAATAAGGAATAAGGAATAAGGAGTAATTATTTATATTGTTTATTCCTTGCTCCTTATTCCTTATTCTTTTTACCTACCACCACACCAATATTTTAAGTAAATAATAATAAATTGTAAATACCATATCAGCCAACAGTTTAATTGGTGTTGGCACTACCATATCGGCCATTTCGACAGTGTGTTCTGCCAAATTAGTCATGGCTCGGTCCGATAACAATCGTTCTTCCAAATTTTTCTTGCGTAATTTTTTCCAAGTCTGCCAATTGGTTGGCTGCAACCAATAATGATAAACTTTAAATAATTCTTTTACCCAACCATTTTTTAATGCGATTAATAACAACCCAAGATTATACAATACTTCGAGTGGAAACATCAAAATAATCGTTGGCCAATAATAAAATAAATATTTTAAAACATGACGATTGCGTTCTATCCAAAAAAACTTTTGAACGTTTTTGGAAAAATTATATTCATGATAAAAAACCGCATCACGTACCGCCACCGTTCGAAAACCTCGTATTTTTAAACGAAGCGAATATTCGGTATCTTCATGATAAAGAAAAAACTCTTCGTGCCATAAACCATATTTTTTTAACAAATCTATTCGCATCATGGTGGCAGCGCCAGAAACATAACCCACATCATACACTTCGGCTAAATTTTGTTTAGCAATTGGTTGGCGAAATTTTCCACAAGAGCCAATGTTTAAATAGTGTAAATTATTTCCTATGGTATTAATTAAATGTGTTTCGGGGTGAAGCAAGGTTAACGCCTGGGCCTGGCCGATAGTTTTATCGTTATCCATTGCGCCCACTATTTTTTCAATTGCCGCCGGAGCCAAATAACCATCGGCATTATGTAAAAATACATAATCAAACCCATTATCAATCGCCCATTGCATTCCTACATTATTCGCACCCGAAAATCCTAAATTGGTTACTTGTGGTAAAACTGTAACTAGTGGTAATTCGGCTCTGTATTTTTCTACCAATTCCTGCACCAATGGTAATTGATTGGCTTCGTCTGGTTTATGTGAATTATAAATTACAAGCAATTGAGTATCAGTTTTGCTATAAGTTTGAGCAACAACACTTTGAAGCGCGCGCTCCAAATATTTGACTGGTTCGTTAGACCAAATTAAATAAACAATTGCAACTTTAGACATAATTATCGATAATATTTATGATTACCACGCCACTTCCAAAAATATTTCAACCAACTCCACAAATGCACACGGGCATAACGATTTTTAACCAAGGCATTAATAATCCCCGGCACTTTGGCCGAAGCCCGACCATGAACATGTTTAAAATATACATTGTGCACATAATACACTGCCCAACCCCGCTCCCACATCCGACGGCACCAATCAGAATCTTCGGCATACATCCAAAACAAATCATCAAAACCACCCACTTCGTCTAATGCAGTTTTTCGCACAAACATCGCCGACCCCATCACCCAATCAACTGGCATAGTACTGATGTGATCAAAATCTTTCATCAAAAATCTGTCAGCTACTTCTTTGCCTTTTCCTTTTTTACCCCAAGAAGTACGAGAAAATATTGGTTGCCAAAAACTTGGAAAACGATAACAAGAATATTGTAGCAAACCATCAGGATAAACAATTTTAGGTCCGGCTATACCGATCTTTGGACGTGATCCCATAAAATCATACATTTTTCGTAAAAAGCCTTGCTCTGTCGGAAATTCAGTATCAGGATTTAAAACAAAATAATATTTGGCGGGCACAGCTGCAAAAGCCTTATTATGTGATTTACCAAAACCTTCATTTTTTTCTTGACTAATAATTGTTAAATTAGAAAATTTATTTTTTAATTCTTCAACACCGTCGCCAGAGGCATTATCAACAATAACAATCGCCAAATTCAAACCAGCCTCTTTTGAGTCGGCCAACAAAGTTTCTAAAGAATGTTCAATGTCTTTTTTTTCTTTAGTATTAACTAATGTAATTGCAATATCAAACATATTTTTATTTTATTTACTATTCACTATCGGCTCCGAACTATCAATCACTACTATTGGCTGTGAACTACGTTAAAACCACCGTCTAATCCCCTTCCAATACATTTTGCGACTAGCCAAAATTTTTACTCTAGCACTGCGTGTATAAGACCGATCTTTAATAATCTCAACCCAACCTTTAAAAATAATACTAGGATTAATTAGTAATAAATAACCTAATTTTTTTAATTCATACCAAACAATTGGAAAAAAATCCATTAAAATATTTTGCCAATATTCGTTTTTATACAAAGTACGCAAATGATTTTTGTACGAATGGTATTGCACAAAATATGATTGTTTCTTTTTATTTTTTAATGCTGCCCAATCACCCATTTCTTTTGGGCCAGCGCCGGTTCGATCATGATAAGCAACTGCGTCTAATAATACATATGAAACATAACCAGCATTACGCAAGCGATAGGCCAAATCTAAATCTTCTTTATAAGAATGATAGGTAGGATCAAATAAATTATTACCTGGTAACAAAACTTTATCTAACAAATTTTTTCGATACATTGGAAAAGCGCCAGACACACCAAAAACTTCTCGCACTGGTTTGCCATAAATTTCTCGCACTTCTTTGTTCTCGCTATCTTTAGCCCATTCTTGACGAGTAAGCCATTCGACCGCGCGACGATTACGATACAGTTTCATACCAACAGCATCGATTTGGGAAGTAAAACCTTCATTAGCAGCAGCAATAATCTCTAAACCGTTTTGTTTGGCAGCCAAAACTTTTTCAAATTCCCAACGCATTAATCGGGGCGCAATAGCAGCAGTATCGGGATGCGAATCCAAAAACGCTACCATTTTTTCTAAAGCATCAGGCATTAAATACATGTCTACATTTTGCAGTAAAAAATACGGTGTTTTTACTTGAGCGTACGCTTGATTATGCCCAGGAGAAAAACCAAAATTCTCTTGATTTTTAATTATTTGATACGAAATACCAGAATCTTTTAATTCGGCTTCAACTAATTCCAATGTTCGATCAGTCGAAGCATTGTCTACAAAAATCAATTCCCAGTCTTTAAAAGACTGTCGTTTTAAAGACACAAAAAGATAAGGAATGTATTTTTCTCCATTATATACTACTAAATTGATAGTAAGTTTGGACATAAAACGAAAATTTTTAATTCTATAATTTTTAATTTTTAAATTTACTCTCCACCCATACTAACCCAATTGCCACAGGACGTAAAATCGCGATTACTAACCATTTGTACCATGGCTCCCATTTACGAAAATACTTTACCATACTAGCAGTAAACCACTTTTGTTTCAATAAGCTGGGCAAACGCTTAAAATTTTGTCCTACATAATCTACACAACTAATAATTGGGGTATACATTACTTTATAACCGTTCGCCCAAGCTTCTCGGCAAGTATCTACATCTTCAAACCAAATAAAATAACGCGGATCAAAACCCCAACCCAATTTGTTGGTTAATTCTTTGCGAATAAGCATAAACGAGCCACGTACACTATCTACTTCCTGTTCTTGTTCAGAATCAAAACCTTTATACAAATAATGGTCTAATATTTTAGGAAATAAATGGGGTAGTTTTAATAAAATCGCCACTTGATCTAAAAGCGTAGGAAATCGACGTGGTTTGGCATTTTCATTAAATTTTCCGTCCTCATCTATTAATTTACAACTAACAACACCGACCTCTGCTCGCGTTCGCATCCAATCCACTATTTTTTTAAGCGACCTTGCTTCTAAACGCATATCGGGATTTAAGAATAAAACAAATTCTCCGGTTGCTTGTTTTATCGCCACATTGTTGGCTGCGCCAAAACCAATATTCTTTTTGTTAGCAATAACTTTAACTTCTGGATATTGATTTTTAATAATTTCAATCGAACTATCGGTTGATCCATTATCCGTAACAAAATATTCGTATACCAAACCTTCTACACCAGCTGGTACAGATTTTAATTGTTCTAAAATTTTTTCTTTATCGTTGGTATTAACGGTAATAATCGACAAATCCATATTATTTCTTTTTCAACTGTTCTTTAAAAAAATCTACATAAGGAATCGCGGTTGGATCCAAGCCTTCAAGCATCGCGCCGTAAAAACTTAAGTAACTAGAAAAAATCAAAGCTTCAAATGCTTGTCCTAACCTAGTAGCTTCGGCTAACAAATATTCTACATTAGCAATATTGTTTTGCGCTAAAATATTTCTGGTTACTTCTACTCGTTTTACAATTCGTTTATCATACAAATCAGAATTAAAAATAACTGTTAAAATATTTTTTGGATTGCTAGCTGGCAATTTCATTCCTTCAAGCAAATGGTGATTTAATTCTGGAATCGCAAATGATACCGCCAAACGTTTGTTATTTTCGTTCATCTGATTGGCAACTACATGAGCACTGCCCACCAAATGCTCTCCGGCCATAAATATTACTGCTTTATTTTTAAGTAATAGCGATACCCGTTTGGCCAAATTATCTTTCGTTTCTATACCATATAAATTGGTATATTTTTCGATTGTTTTTAATATAGTTTGCAAATCTTTGTCACCAAATTTAATTAATCCACAATTTTTAAAAATAATTAACTGACCCAAAATCGCATACCCCAAACCCATTCGCGGCGAACTACAGGGATTGTTGTTGGTAGCAAATACCAAACCAGGAATTCCAGCCTTAACCATTTTTGCCAAATATTTTCCAGAAGTAACAACAACTATTTTGGCTTTTTTCTTGGCGGCCTCTTTAGCCATTACCAAAACTTCTTCGGTTGATCCAGAATAACTTGATAAGATTACCAAAGTATCTTTGTTTACATATTCAGGCAATAAATAGTCATTAGAAATTTCTACTGGCACTTTTAATTCTTGACGAAAAACAGATTTAATTATTCGAGCAGGCAAATTCGATCCACCCATTCCAGCCACGACTACATTTTTTACTTTTTTGTAAGATATAGGGAGTTTTAATTTTTTTCCTTCTTCCCAAATCTGTTTTACTTGTGCACCAAGCAATTCAATCGATCCCAACATATTTTGAGAATCTAATTTTTTAATTTCGTTTAGATTGTTTAAAATAGACATACTATTAAGTTATTGTTAAATTGTTAAATTGTTAAATTGTTTTGTGATAGATACTAGCAATCACTAACAATTTAATAATATAACAATTTGGCAATTTATCTTTTACTCACCCCTGCCACTATCCCTACTGCCGCCAACTCGGTCATCAAAGCCGAACCGCCGTGGCTAATAAACGGCAACGGTACACCAGTTAACGGCAACACACCTACCATTGCCCCGATATTTAAAAATGATTGCCAAGCCAGCCAAACTACTATTCCGGTTACTAATAAACGTCCAAAATCATCTGGGGCAGATTTAGCAATAGATAACCCCCGCCAACTTATCATTAAAATTAGCAATAATAAAGCGGTAGAAATTATAAAACCATTCTCTTCGGCAATAATAGCATAAATAGAATCTGAACTTACCTCTGGCAAATATTGAAATTTTTGACGTGAATGCCCTAAACCAAACCCCCAAAAGCCACCCGAACCAATTGCTAAAAAAGCTTGATTCATATGATAACCAATACCCTTTGGGTCTAATTCTGGGTGTAAAAAAACAGTTAATCGCTGCATACGATAAGGTGCGGCTAACATCAAACCAATAAAAACTACCACTCCCAATCCACCCAAAACTGCCAAAAACTTTTTTGGTACCTGTGCTACATAAAGCATCACAAACAAAATCACTACGATAATTGATAAAGTACCAACATCCGGCTGTATTAAAATCAAACCAAAAGCTGGTGCTAAAATTGCTAAAATTGGCAATAGACCAAATTGCCAATTACTTTTATCTCGCTCTTTATCTGATAACAAACGCGCTGCCATAATAATAATTGCCAACTTGGCAAACTCGGCCGGTTGAAAACTATAACCACCAATATTTATCCAACTTTTAGAACCATTAATTACGTTGCCAACTCCTGGCACAAAAACTAAAACTAATAAAATAATCGAAAAACCATAGATAAACCAACTAAACTTTTGCCATTTTTCATAATCGATTTTCACTAACAACCAGAACAATAATAATCCAGGTAACAAACCATACAAAACTTGGCGCTTGAGATAAAAATAAGTATCACCAAATTTTTCATATCCAACAGGACTACTAGCCGAGGTTAGTACCACCAAACCAAAAACTACTAAAATCAAAATTGCAATAAGAAATTTTTTATCGGCTTGTAAATGTTTTTCCCGCCAACGCATCATAAAGCTAGATATTTAATCCTACAATCAACCACAACGCCAATAACAACCCGACATGTAAAATAGCCGTAGTGATTACTAACACACGAGATAATAATTTCTCGGAACTATAAATTAACCAAGAAGCGACAAAATTAAACAAAAGCAACAATAAACCACCAGCTGGTAAATAAAAAATTCTCCACCAACTACCCAATAAATCAATCCCAAAAATAATATTATAATGCAAAAAAAACTGCTCGCTAGTAGGATGAATATTAGCGATTAAATACCACCACATAAAAATCTGTAAAAATACAGTGACTAAAAGTGGAGCAGTTATCCACCAGTCGCGTAAGTATAATTTTGGAGAATAAAATAACATAAAATTAGGCTTTAAAATGACAGCTATTTTAAGCTAAACTAACATTTTTTTATATAAATTCTATAGCTTTATTCTAACAAATTATCCCCTTCTTGACAAGTAAATGATTTTAAGGTAAAATACTGCCCACATGGCTTTAGTCCGATAAGCCCATTACTTTATAACTATTTTTCTATGTCACATAAGAAAGCTGGTGGTTCTACCCGATTGGGTCGCGATTCACAAGCAAAACGCCTAGGAATCAAGATCCACGACGGTCAAGACATCAAAACTGGTATGATTATTGTTCGCCAACGTGGCACCAAAATCCATCCTGGTAAAAACGTTCGCAAGGGCGTAGACGACACTTTGTATGCTGGTATGGTTGGTAAAGTCAAATTTACCAGTGTTAAGCGCCGTCGTTTTGATGGTAGTCTAAAAATGGCTAAATTTGCTAACGTAGTGGCTGTTTAAAACCAATACAAAACAAAATCCGGATCAATTTGACCCGGATTTTTTATTTTCCTTAATTCCCCACCTCACCCCTATTGGCTCAGAAATATCAACCACCTACCACTTATTGGCTATGAACTTTTATCATTTTATCCCCCACTCTTTCTTTAATTCTGCTACACCATCTTCCAACATCACACTTGGTTCCCAGCCTAACAGTTCTTTGGCTTTTTGATTATTTGCCCCAGAAAATCTTTGATCACCCAAACGAGCAGGCACATAAACAAATTCTCCCCCCATTATTTTTACTAATTCATTTACAGTGGTTGGCCGGCCACAGCCAATATTAATAGTTTCGCCTTTACCAACCTTATCCGACTGCATAGCCAAAATATTGCCTCGCACCACATCTTTTACATGAGTATAATCACGATAATATTCTCCATCACCACAAATTGTCATCGGTTTATTTTCTTTTTTCTGTTTTAAAAATTTACCCACCACTAATGCATAGGCACCATCTGGATCAAAATATGGTCCATAAACATTAAAATATATCAAAGACACAGTTTCTATACCAAATAGATCAGCAAAAATTCGACAATAATGTTCACCGATTAATTTATGTAGCGCATATGGGCTAACTGGTTTTTTAATTACGGCGTCCTCTTCTAATAATTTGCCCGTGTCCTGCCCACCATATGTAGAAGATGAAGAAGAAAATACTACTCGTTTTATACCATTACGTTTGGCCGCCATCAAAACTTGCAAAGTACCATTTACATTTACATCATGGGTTAGCTCTGGGTTTTCTACCGAAAAAGTAACCCGTGGCAAAGCAGCCATATGAAAAATGCCGTTTACACCAGCGCAAACTTTATCCAAATCAGCAGAATTACGGATATCGCCTTCAATATATAAAGCACCAGCCTGTATTCGCTCTGGTTTTTTTCCAGCTACATAATTATCCAACACTACTACTTCGTGACCTTGGCTTAATAATTCCTTGACTAAATTAGTGCCGATAAACCCGGCACCACCAGTTACTAGGTATTTCATAAATTTAACAATTATTATTCAACTTAACCATTATACAATGATATTTTGTCGAAGGCAAATTTTAATTATTAAATAAAAACTACCCGGAAAAATCCGAGTAATTTGCCCCTCCCTTTACTTGTTTAATATTATATCATAATTCAGCGCTGCTACATACCAATACCTGTGGATAACTATTTTATAAAATAAAAATTGATTACAATTTACAGCAATGATACTTACGGCTTATATTCTTTAGTGCTAGATATGCAAGGTGATAAAACATTTATTCTTGACTTAAAATTAACAATAAATTATACTATCCTAGTATGATTAATAAAACTTAATTAATTTTAACCATTATAAAAGTATGGAAAATAGATTACCCACAATTGGTGAAAAAATTACAGATTTCGATCTAGATATTTACCAGTCGGAACAATTCAAAAAAATAAAACTTTCAGATTATCACGGCAAATGGTTGGTGCTCTTTTTCTATCCAGCCGACTTTACGTTTGTTTGCCCAACTGAATTAGAAGAATTGGCAAATAATTATCCAACTTTCCAACAAATTAATACCGAAATATTATCTATAAGCACCGACACTACTTTTGTTCACAAAGCTTGGCATGATCATTCGTCAGCTATCAAAAAAATCAACTACCCAATGGTAGCCGATCCCACCGGACAACTTTGTCGTGAATTTGGGGTTTATATAGAAACCGAAGGTTTGGCTAGACGCGGTACTTTTATTATTGATCCTGATGGCATTCTACAAGCTTTTGAAATCCATGCCAATAATATCGGCCGCAGTGCTACTGAGTTAATTCGTAAAATTCAAGCCGCCCAATTTGTTCGTGAAAATAACGGCGAGGCTTGCCCAGCCAGCTGGAAACCTGGTAACAAAACTTTAACCCCAGGGATTGATTTGGTAGGAAAAATCTAATTTTAAGATAAATTATATGAATGAAACAATTGTTAATGGTATTAATTTACAAGTTAATGAAGAATATTTTTCTTCATACTTATACTTGTCTATGGCCATTTACTTTGAAAGTCTAAGTTTAAAAGGTTTCGCTAATTGGATGAGAGTACAGGCTAAAGAAGAAAATGATCATGCAATGGGACTGTTTAATCGTGGTACCGCCACGGAGAATCGAACTCCGATTTCCGCCTTGAGAAGGCGAAGTCCTAGCCGTTAGACGATGGCGGCGTATTTATACAGGATTATATTCATTTTTTTGCTAAAAGTCAAGATTTGCCCTCCTTGTTTCCAACACTTTTGCACTTTTGGCTTCTGCAAAAGTTTCATTACCTACCCCAACTTTTCCCAATTCTTCCCACTCTTGATCTAACAATCCACCAGCAGGATGGGTAATTCGAATCACACCTTCAGCTACACCATGCCCATATTTACCTTCGCTCGACCACGCCCGAGCATGCGCATATTTTATAACCCCATTGTTATTTTCGGTAATTAATAAAATATGATTATGTTTGGTTGGTATACTTACTTCAAGAATCACAATTACATCCCCTGCTTCGACTTCTTGCCAATTAATTTTTTTTGTGTTTAAATCATTCGCCCAAATTCGTACACCAATATTTTCGATTGGACGAATTTTGGAAATTAGCCAACGTAAAAATCTTTTTGGTGAAACAATAAAAAATTTACGAGCAATATCGATATTTTTTGTTTCTTTAAAATGAGCTCGTAAAATTTGGGTAACAAAACCAGAACATTCAACTCCTAAATTATGATCAACTAAAAATTTACGGATTTGTTCTGGGGTAACTTTTTCGCCAGTATGTTCGTTATGCAAACAACAATGTCCGCCTTTATCAAACAATCCGGCATGATATTGCAAAGAAATAATTTTGGCTTCTTCAACAATTTCTTCTGGTTTGCCTTTGCCGGTTAATACTTTAAGCTGAGCACGTTGTTTTAAACGAGCATTATTAAAATACGGACAACGGACACCAGTGATTCCAGTGAAAGGCAAATTTAAATAATCGTACAAAATTTTCTGGGCTTGAGGAGAGAGCATAATTTGAAAATATCTAATTTCTAATTACTAATACCTAATAAAATTTATAACGACAAAATTATAATAAATTATATTTTTTTATCAGGATGTTTTTTAATTCAATGGGTAATAAATTTGTTTTTGCCAATTTTTTAAGTGGGATCCATTCTAGAATATATGAATTATCTGGTGAATGGCGTTCTAGTTCTTCTCCGCCCAACTTTGCTTCACCTTTAACAGCAGAACAAAAATAATAATATTCTGGTCGACCACTAGGTGAAACTACGATTGGTTTTTGATTATCAAGTTTAACAATAAGCCCAGTTTCTTCTTCTACTTCTCGTTTGGCAGCTGTTTTAATACTTTCTCCTGTTTCTACAGTACCACCAAGCAAACAATAAAAATCGTGACCAAAACGATGGCGTTTAAATAATAAAATAAAATCATCTTTTATAACAATTGCACCAGATCGCACTGCATTCCATTTTTTGACTTGAACAGCTGTTAAAGCAAAGAATGTTGCCAATTCACCGTTCTTATTAGTAATATTATGTTTAAACATAATACCCTCTTTACTTTGCAACCGAATCCAATCTTTTTCGATTTCTTTATTATCATACAAGTACACTCCCCAACCCTCAGTTTGAAATTTTTGGATATTGTAATTTAACAATTTTTGATCAATCACTTTTTCTACTAGCACTATTTTCTGTACAATTTGAGCACCTGTTTTAATAGAAATTATTTTTTCATTTTTATATCTCTCTCCCAAAAGCGATAACAAATGCGCCTGGAAAACAGATAAGGAGTAAGGAGTAAGGAGTAAGGAATCTTTTTTATTTATTCCTTTTTCCTTATTCCTTTTTCCTTGTAAATCACTTTCATAACTCGTACTCGCTGGTTGACGGGCGTTGATTTCGATTAAATATAGTTTGCCAGTGTTTTCATTCATTATTACATCTATCCCAAACAAACCTTTCCAACCACTTTTAACCAAACGTTCACCAATATCAGTAGCCATTTTTTGATATTCTTTAATTTGTTTGGCTGACAAAATTTTGTGCGGCAATTCCCAATCATTACCCACAGTGGCAAACGGTAAGTTGGTAAAAGGTTTGAGCCCAGTAATTTGATAACTAATATTGCCGAGCAATACTTTTTTACCCCAAACGATATTATTATTGGTAAACGCTGGCCCAGATACAAACTTGGTAATACGCACTTCACGATTAGGAAATTTTTTCTGAATTTCGATTAGTTGTTTTTTTGATTCAATTAAAATTGTACCACTACCAGTATGCGCGCGATTAAATTGTAAGATAAATGATTCACCCGAAAATTTAACTTGGCTACACAGCAATATTTTGTGCGGTGGTAAATATTTTTTTAATGGACCCAACCACTTAACTTGAGAAATTTTTTCTTCTACTTGATTAGCTATTTCGGCTGCAGGATTTAACAAATTCCAATTGTTATCTTTACAAATTTTTTCGATTTGGGTAGTAGGTTTAAAAACCAAAATATTTTTATAATTGTCATTTCGACCAGAGCGTAGCGAAGCGGAGACCAAGGGTACTCCGAGGAGTGAATCCCTTTCACGATTGTTAAGGGATCCCTCAACTGACGTTCGGGATGACAAGCCGTTGATGAATTTTTTTGCTTGGGGGTGGATTAATAATTCTCTGGTATCCAAAATCCGATCGGACTTAATTAGTAACACATTTTTTTGTCCACCGACCAAACGCTTGGCAAATTGTGAAAAATTTGCGATAATGTAGTAGTCTTTTGTATCTAAGGGCAATCCTAAAGCCCGCTCTAGGTCGCGCGTAACATAAATAATGGATTGTGGTAATTTGAAAGACATAACAGAACAATTATATTAGAAAATAACGATTTTGGCAATCTTATGAATGATTTATATCAACAACTTAAAAATTTTGGCCATGTTAAAAATAACGTAGCATTATCTAAATACAGCACTTTTAAAGTTGGCGGACCAGCACAATTTTTAGTTGAAGTTACTGAAAATTATCAAATTATTAAATTATTAAATTATTTAAATGAATACGGAGCGGAATATTATATACTAGGTAGCGGTAGTAATATTTTGTTTCCAGATGAAGGATTGGAGAAGGTGGTGATAAAAATGCAAAATGGAAATCTCAAAATGGAAAATGAAAATGAAATTATAGCGGAAGCTGGGGTGCAGTTAGGGGCGGTGGTAAATTTGGCTGCTAAAGAAGGGTTGTCGGGAATGGAATGGGCAGTGGGAATTCCGGGGACAATCGGTGGGGCGGTGCGGGGTAACGCTGGAGCGATGGGAAAAGAAACTAGCAATGTTGTATCAACTATAAAAATTTGGCGCAATGGCGAAATTTTAGATATACCAAAAGAAGAATGCAGTTTTGGTTATCGTGAAAGCATGTTTAAGAACTCGACCGACGTAATTTTATCAGCCACTTTTATCTTAACCCCAGCCGATAAAAAAGATATTATGGCTAGCATGCAAAAATACTTAGGGCAACGCACCGGACGCTATCCCCATTTCCCATCTGCTGGCAGTTTTTTCAAAAATATTGATATAAAAAATTGGCCAGGAGATATAAATAAGTTGCCCGAGATTTTTCGTGAACGCGGCAAAATTCCAGTGGGTTGGCTAGTAGAACAAGTAGAAATGAAGGGTTACACCGTGGGCGGAGCTAAAGTATCAGATGAACATGGTAATTTTATTGTTAACTTTAATAATGCCACCAAAGCAGATGTATTGACAGTAGTTGAAGCCGTACAAACAAAGGTGTATAATAAATTTAGGATAGCACTCGAAAGTGAAGTGGAGATTGTGAGATAAAGGAAAAAGGAATAAGGAAAAAGGAATAAGGAAAAACAAAAATTTTCCTTACTCCTTACTCTTTATTCCTTAAATCACAATTATGCAAGTTCTAATAAACGGCAAGGGTATCGAATTAACCGAGGCTATCAAAAATTACACCGAAAAAAAGATTGGCGCTTTAGAAAAATTTTATGGCAAAATTATCCGCGCTGATGTTACCGTAGGAATGGAAAACCACCATCATTTAAAAGGAAAAATCTTTGTTTGTGAATGTAAATTAGAAGTTCCTGGTAAAAATCTTTTTGCCTCTAAAAGTGAGAAAACTTTGTACAAAGCAATCGATAAAATACGTGATTACCTAGAAGCAGAATTAATGAAACGTAAAGAAACCTCAGAAAAAAAAGATAAAAAAGATAGAAAATTGGTAAGGGCGAGTAAAGAATATGGGGTCTAGACTAAAATATCTACTACTAAAAAACTTGCCAGTCATTACTGTTTTGACTGGCTCTTTTTTAATTACTGCTGGCTGGCAGTGGTATCATTACCCGCACAAACCACATCTAAAATTTGTTTTAGCTTCTTTAGCAGTGTGGGTATTGATAACTATATTTTATAAACTAGGTAAAAAACTCTTCCTATTTTTAACCAAAAAATTTAATCGCCACAATTTTTGGTATAACGATTTTGCGACATTACTTGATAAAATATTTTTTACTTTTTCTTTATTCTTTTTGGTTTTATTTTTAAAAGACGAAGTATTAAGTTTGAGTTATTTTACGATTGTATTAATTTTATTTTTTTATCATTTACATACTATTTTTAAAAAGCACCCTGGCCACCAACCTTGGATCATTGTTAACCGCAACATCGCTATCTTTACAATTACTTTTTTCTTATTAAATAGTAGTTACCAATTTTTAGCTAGACGATATTATATATTAGACCCCGAAGCTAACATTGACAGTATTGTTTTATTTCGCGCTTTAGCAATGACTTTATTTTGGTTATTTGGACTATCAATCGGTGGTACTATTTTTACTATCACCAAAAACTGGTGGCGCTATATTTGGACAGGATTATGGGTAATATTTTTTATAACAACACAAATTTTTTGGATAGCTAATATTGGTATATTATATTTCTCTGGGCTTTATTTAAGCCCTGTTATGTTACAACACACCGCTGGTGGCGGAAACGTAATCTGGAATTGGCTTACTTTTATTTTAATTGTCAGCTCTGGGGCTAGTCTAATCTTTTTTGGTTGGCGTGGTTGGTGCTGGGCTCGCGCTCACCATATTTTAAACAATCACGCTTGGCGATTTTATTACACAATTATAATCGTTACCACCATTAGTTCATTTTTAATTTTTACCTCTTTCAAAACTGCACCCGAATTTAGAGTTGCTAAAAATTTTTATAACTACTTTACTAATCAAACTTCCCCACCAATTATCCTCGATCCAGTCATACAAAACAAATTACACCGCTTTGGTTTGAATTATAATCTTGATGAATTTTACGTCAGCCACCACAACCAAATATTTACCCCAACAAACACAATAAAATTGTTACCAGATAAATTTAAAATCAATAAACTAAATATTTTAATTGTTTTTCTTGAATCATTTTCATCACGTTTAACTAGCGTGTATAATAACAAATACCCAGGGTTAACTCCTGGGCTCGAAAATTTTGCTGCCAATCCCCACACTACTATTTTTAAAAATTATTATAACGCTTCTACACCTACAATTACTGGCCTTATGTCTGGGCTATGTTCTTTTTTACCACCTACGGGAAATACCGAAATCGAAACAAACAAAAGAATCCAGAGCCACCATTTACTATGCCTGCCCCAAATTTTAAAAAACAACGGATACCAAAATACTTCATACATTACAGCTGTAGAAAAAGAATTCTCTCACAAAGACAGTTTGTTTGGCAGCATGGGTGTAGATAATATTTTTGGTACAGAAGAATTAAAAAAATATATTTCAGGCGTTCCTTTGGCTTGGGGATATTCGGATCACCAAATGTTTCCGGCAACGGCCAATTTTATGGATAATGCCAAACAACCGTTTTTAATAATGTTATCAACGGTTGATACTCACCCGCCATTTAATATCGCTAAAGATATGATAAATTATGGTGATGGAACCAACCCAGTTTTAAATTCCATACATACCACCGATAACGCTTTTGATAAATTTTGGCAAAATTTTGTTTCTTCGTCATTTTATCAAAACACTATTGTTATCGCGGTGGCCGATCACGCTATCTTCCCAACTGCCGTTGATAAAAATTTAAATCCAGAAATTAAAAAACTCACCTTTTACGATGAAAACACTTTTTTAATGTATATACCGGATAGCACTTTACCAAAAACAATCGACACATACTCTTCTAGTTTAGATTTTGCACCATCGCTACTACAATTATTAAACATAAATACTGCCAACGCATTTGAAGGGCACTCGATTTTTGATGATCGAAAACTATACCCCAATTTAATTGGCATGCACGAGTTTGGTTTATACACTAACCAACTTGATCAAAATGGCAAAAGAATGATAGATTATAATCTGCCGACACAAATAAAATGTGACGACAAAGAAATCTCTGAATCAAATGGTCCATTAACTTTGTGTGAATTTTTACAATTTTATAATTGGAAAAGACAAATGTTTGAACAGGGAAGATTTTGGGAATAATGAATTTTTAATTTTGTAATGTTTTAAAATTAAAAATTTGGTTATTATTTAAATATTAAAAATTAAAAATTCGTCTATGTACAATCCTTTAAATTCAGAAGACTTAGAAAAACTAAAATCAACCCAACCAGAACGTTTTTCTAACCCTCTCAAAACTGGCAAATATTTAAATTTACAAAAACTGGAATTAGCTAATTTGGACGGAATCGACATTCCCCGTTTAGAAAAATTAGCTAACATTATGCGTGGGTTAATTTTTGCTACTGTTGAAGCTGGCCAATCTGGCCACCCAGGCGGATCTTCTTCTAAAGTCGAACAAACAATCGCCCTCACTTTGGGCGGCGCTTTAGCTTTTAAACCACTTGATCCAAAAAACGTTGGCCGTGACCGTGTAATTTGGAGCGCAGGGCATTGCACTCCCGCTTTGTTTTCTTTAAATGCTTTACTTTACGAATCACTCCGTCGTGTTGGCCGACAATTTTCTTCTGCAGTTGTTAAAACAATTTTTCCCGAAGATTTAATTCGTTTTCGTCGTATTGATGGACCAACTGGACATGTAGAAAGCTACTACCCATTAGCCGATACTTGCACCGGCCCCTCTGGTCATGGTTTTTCTGGTGCTGGTGGCATGGCTATAAGTCATTTGTCATGTGGATTACCAACTAAATTTTGGGTGTTTATGGGTGATGCCGAAAGCGAAGAGGGTATGACGTATGAAGCACGTAATATTTTGGCATCGGTTGGTGCAAAAAATTTAGTAGTGAGTTTGGATTACAATCACTACGGAATTGATGGCGATATTAATGAAGTAATTTCTTCCGACTATATTAATCACTGGTTAGGTTTAGGTTGGAATGTAATAGAAGTTGACGGCCATAATATTTTGGAATTAATTTATGCATATCGTTTGGCTGCTGGGAATAATCCCGCCCAAGGCGTGTCCGTCTTTGGCGGAAATTCTCCTACTGTGGTTTTAGCTCATGGAATAAAAGGAAAAAATTATGGCACCAAAGAAAATACCGCCGACTCGCATGGCACGCCAGCTAAACACGAAGAATACGTCGACATTATGAAAGCGCTTGGATTTGATATTGCTGGCGAATTAGGCAAACCGATGCTTGATATTGAAACTGTTTTAGAAAATTTAGATGAAACAGATACCGAATATGTAAACACCCGATTAGAAATAGCTGCCGAAAATATTTTACCCGAAACAAAATTAGAACAAATATTACAAAAAACTTTGACAAATCGACCACTTGTAAATCCCCTATCAATTAAACGACCAAAAAAATTACCACCAGAATTAACTTTTGCGCCTGGCGAAAAAATAGCTACCCGCAAAGCCGCTGGTGCCTGGTTTGAATGGCTGATGAAACAAACAGCTTTCTTTTATGCTGGTGCTGGTGATTTGAGTAAATCGGTTTTAACTGGTGGTGCCGAAAAAGTTTACGGCGTTATTAATCGATCCAACCCTACTGGCCGTGGTATTCGTTTTGGTATTGCCGAACAAAATATGGCAATGATGAGCGCCACTTTAACTCAAGATATTTTGCCTGGTAGTTTTCGGCCAATTTCGGTATTTGGTACCTACGCTGTTTTTTCTACAATGATTGGAAATTGTGTTCGTTTAAGTTTGATTGCTAATAAATTAAACCCAGAACATAAAGGTTTTTTTATTATGTTAGCATCGCATGACGGCCCAGAAACCGGCGAAGATGGTCCTACCCACCAAGGTTTGTATTGGATGAGTTTATATGGTGCTATGCCAGGAATAAAAGTATACAAACCAATGGATGCCGCCGAAACTATTGAAATGCTTTTTTATGCTTTAGAAAAAGGCGAACCCATCGCCCTGTCGCTTCTCCGACCAGATACACCGATGGTAAACAGAAGCATTGGTAATTCTAAACCAGAAGATGCAGTGAATGGGGCGTATATTTTTTATGAATCTAAGGATAAAGGAGTAAGGAGTAAGGAAAAAACAGTGTTGGTGATTTCCGGGGTGAATTTGCTACTAAACGTAATGCAAATTTTACCAGAATTAGAAAAAACACACAGTGTAAAAATTATTAATGTTACTTCGCCACAATTATTTGAAGAATTACGAAAAACTGATCCAGAAAAAGCAGAAGAAATTTTTTCTGACGAAGATAGAAAAAACGCAATTACACTACACAACGGTTGGAAAGGATTTTTGGCACCATTTTTACTTCCAGCTGATCACGAAAAACGAGCGATTGGCATTGACACCTATTTAAAATCTGGAAATGTAGAAGAAATGTACGATTTGGCGGGATTAACCCCTAATGATTTGCTGAAAAAAATTAATTCTATATGAACCAGAACCTTCCAAAGTTCCTGCTCGACAAAAATTTAATTCCCAATGTCGAAATCAACCCTGATTTAAATTTTTTAGGTACCGAAACTGCTTTTGGTTTTGGTGCTGAGGTAATCGCAGTAGAAAATTCTAAAAAATTTCCACAAATTTACAAGTTCCATGTGGGTGATACTGGCCCTACTACTCCCGAACCAATTATTAACACTGCTATTCAAGCGCTTAAAGATAAACAAACTAAATATGGACATTATTTAGGCTACCTTCAAGTACGACAAAACATTGCTAACTATTGGAGCGAAACACGCGGAGTAAAAATAAAACCCGAAAATATTTTACTCGAACCTGCTGGTAAATCAGTTATTGAAATGGCTTTACAAACTTTAATTACTCCTGATGACAAAATTATTGTGCCAGATCCAAGCTACCCAGTTTATGAATCTCTAGCCGAATTTTACCATCACGGGCAAATTTTACATTGGCAAGCATACAAAGATCCTGAAAAACAAAACCTAAAATTTCGTATAGAAGATTTAGAAAAACTATTTGAAAAAAATCAAAATATCAAACTGTTGATTATTAACACTCCCCAAAATCCAACTGGCATGATGCTTGATCGAGAAATTTTAGAACAGGTGGCAGAATTGGTGAAAAAATATAAATTTTTTGTATTGTTTGATGATATTTATGACCAAATTACTTTTGGCGGACGCAAACATTTTAGTTTTCTTTCTATACCTGGAATGCTTGATTATACTGTAAACTTGAACGGCTTTTCCAAAAATTATGCCATGACTGGCTGGCGCCTGGGATTTATAGTAGCACCCGCGTGGTTAATCGAAATTTTTGGTCGAATGGCAATTAACAAATGGAGCAATGTTAACAAAGTACAGCAAATTGTAGCTGGAGCAATTTATGGTGATGTTGATTTGGACGGGCACCACTATCCAAGCATAAAAGATAAGGTGCAAAAAATTATTAACCAAGATTTTGTTGAATATGAAAAAAAGGGTGGATTTGTATCTGAAGCATTAAACTTATTAAAACCCTATGCGGTTTGCAATGAAGCCGAAGGCGCATTTTACCTTTTTCCTTGTTTCCAAAAAATTCTAGATTTGCCTTATGTAAAAAATGAATTAAAAATTAAAAATGATGTTGAATTGCGAAACTGGTTTTTGCACGAGAAAGGTGTCGCGGTTTTGGCTGGGTCAGATTTTGGACAAATGGGCCGTAAACATATTCGTTTTTCTTATGCTGAAGACCGCGAAAAACACATTATCCCGGGTATTAAACATATTTTAAAAACAATACTAGAATTGATAAAAAAATCAAATATCACTCCACCATTTGAGGTTGACGAAGTTGATAACAAAGTTGGAGAATTGATTAAGAAGTATTTTGATTAGTGATTAAACTAGCAATTAACAATTAGCAAAGAACAACTGGCGAGTGCTAGTTGTTTTTTAATACTTTGTGCACTTTTATACATTGACATTTTTAATATTTTTTGCTTAAATAACAACAGATTATCCGCGTGTGAAGGCAGCCTTTTGGCTGTATCCCATGCGGTTTAATAAGTTCCTTATCAACGCAACCCTGTTTTGGGTTGCTTAAACTTGTTCGTTCGCAACTGGTACTTGCGGACGATTTGGTTTTTTGTAGAAAAAAAACGTGCGTTGATGCCTCGATTGAATTCGAGGATGAAAGAAAAAAAGATGAGCGACACCAAGAAGAAATCGGCAAAGGAATTCCTGGGTGAAGCGTTCGGGGAGACCGCCGACACGTTCAAGGCCTTCGCGAAGGCGCCGCGCGCCCTGTGGGGCGTGAACGTTTCATACTTCCTCGAGGGCTTCGTCTACTTCGGCATCCTGGGCTACCTGGCCATGTTCTTCAACGAGAACGTTGGCCTGTCCGACCAAGCCGCCGGCGTCATGGTGGGCGTGCTCACCTGGGGCATCACGTTCAGCATGTTCCTGTTCGGCGGGCTGGCCGACAAGTGGGGCGTGCGCACCGCACTGATCCTGGCCCTCGTGCTCATGCTGATCGGCCGCGCCATCATCTCGGCTGGGCCGGCACTTGGCCTCGCGCCCGACGGCCTGTGGTCGACCATACACCTGATGACGCTGGCCGGCATTTTCTTCATCGTGCTGGGTTACGGCATGTATCAGCCCGCTGCCTACGCCGCTGTGCGCCAGATGGCTACACCTGCCCAAGCAACCATGGGCTACGCCATGCTGTATGCGCTCATGAACCTGGGCGGCTGGCTGCCCTCGTTCTTCTCGCCGGTGCGCAAGGCCGTCGGCATCGGTGGAGCTTTCTGGGTCTTTACCGCGTTCACGGTACTAGGCCTCGTGCTCACCACCATCATCCTCAACAAGAGGGTCGTGGCGACGGCGCTGGCCAGTGCGAAAAAGGCCAAGGAAGAGGCGGACGCTGCTGCTGATAAAAAAGAAGAGGCCGCGGCGGTGAAACCTTCAGACATGTTCATCAAGAAAAAATCATCATTCGTGACGTGGTTGAAGAACCACCCCCTGGCCGACGGCCGCTTCGCATTCTTCATCTTCTGCCTCATCCCCGTGCAGACCCTCTTCGCCCACAATTGGCTCACGCTGCCCATGTACGTCGCGCGTGGCTTCGCGGGCACGGCCATCGGCGACAACTTCGAGTTCACGGTCAACCTGAACCCGCTCCTGATCTTCATCCTGGTGCCCATCGTGGCTGCACTTACCCAGCGCGCCAAGGTCTACACCATGATGATCATCGGAACGCTGGTGATGGCGCTGCCCACGTTCCTACTGGCACTCGGCCCCTCGCCGTACACGCTGTACTCGTTCCTGTTCTTCATGACCATCGGCGAGGCCATGTGGCAGCCGCGCTTCCTGCAGTACGCCGCCGAGATCGCCCCCGAGGGCAAGACGGCTATGTACATGGGTGTGGCGCAGTTCCCGTGGTTCATGACTAAGATGATCACCAGCCTGTACTCGGGCTGGTTCCTGGCCAACTACTGCGCCGACCCGGCCACGGGAGCCAAGCTCAACACCGAGTTCATGTGGCTGGTCTATGCCCTGATCGCCACCACGTCGCCGATCATGCTGATCGTGTTCAAGCCGTGGATGACCGCGATCAAGAAGAAAGCAACGTCGACGTCGGCCGCAAGCTGACGAAGGAGGGGGTCCGGATGTGTCTGCGCGTAACGACGTAAGTCGAGACGCGTATTGACTGCCGGTTTGGTTCGAGTGTGTACCAGCGCTCGAACCCCTCCATCATTTTTTATCTTAAAATAAAAGGTAAAAAGTGATGGAGGAAATGCTCTTTTTATTTCGTTTGCCAAAAACGCAAACGTTTACTATAGATCTATAACTCAAAACCACAACCTTGGAGGAAAAAGAAAAAGGTTGTGGGAAAGTTGGTGTTGGATCGGATCGCAAACTGAATCGGAGAAGAAGACGTGTTGCTAAACGCCGAAGTGCGTAACCGGTTGTTCGAACGCTTCTTGCGCTACGTGAAGATCGACACCCAGTCGGTCGAGGGGGCCGAGTGCTACCCGTCGACCGAGAAGCAGAAGGACCTGCTCCGGCTGCTGGTCGACGAGCTGAAGGCACTGGGGCTCACCGACGCGGACATGGACGAGCACGGCTACGTGTTCGCCACGTTGCCGTCCAACCTGCCCGAAGAGATGGGCGTGAAGCCGGCCATCGGCTTCTTGGCCCACGTCGACACCTCGCCCGAGGTCTCGGGCGCCGACGTCAAGCCGATCATCTGGCACAAATACGATGGGCGGGACATGAACCTGCCCGGTGACCCCACCCAGATCATCACCTGGGATGGCAACCCCGTGCTCAAGCGCTACATCGACAACACCATCATCACCTCAGACGGCACCACCCTGCTGGGCGCCGACGACAAAGCTGGCATCGCCGAGATCATGACCGCCCTCGAGGTGCTGCTGGCCAACCCCCAGATCCCGCACCCCACCATTCGCATCGGGTTCACGCCCGACGAAGAAGTAGGCAGTGGGACGAAGCACTTCGACCTCAACCGATTCGACTGCAACGCCGCCTACACCATGGATGGCGGCGAGATCGGCGAAGTCGAGGACGAGACCTTCGCCGCCTGGCTGGCCACCTTCGAAATCAATGGTGCCAACGTGCACCCCGGCTACGCCAAAAACAAGATGGTCAACTCCATCCGCCCGATGGCTGCCATCATCGAAGGCCTCGCCGATCAACCCGCGCCCGAAACCACCGAGGGTCGCGAGGGGTATCTGCACCCCTACGGCCTCACCGCCGACGTGGCCAAGAGCACCCTCAAGGTGCTCATCCGCGGTTTCACGGACGAGGACATCGAGATGCGCAAGACGTTCCTGTTGTCGCTGTGCGATCGCGTGAAGCAGCGCTTCCCCAAGGTCACGATCAACCTCACCCTGGTCGAGCAGTACAAGAACATGAAGGCGTACCTCGATCGCGACCCGCGCGTCACCGAGTTCGCGCTCGAAGCTGTGCGTCGCGCCGGCATCGAGCCGATCCAGAAGGCCATCCGCGGCGGCACCGACGGCTCGCGCCTGTCCGAGAAGGGTCTGCCCACGCCCAACATCTTCGCGGGCGGGCACAACTTCCACAGCAAGCTCGAGTTCGTACCGCTCGAGTCGATGGTGAAGGCCGTCGAAGTCATCGTGCACTTGGCCAAAATCTGGGCTTCGGCCTAGAGCTCCACACCGCTTCACCTGATAGGAGGAAGAGGTGGTGTGGCCGTGCGATTTCTTCCGCCCAAGCCATTCCCCCTCTCAATAACGATTTGTTGCAAATCTTTATTGAGAGAATGGTTTGGAAAATTTTTTAAAAATATCTGCCTTATTGGCGGATATTTTTTTACTTGTAATTAACTGTTTTTTCTGATAAAATAACATAATTACAATTTAATAATTTTATGCCACACACGCTCCCAACAAATCCCTCTGCTTATCACGGCCTTAGCGAAAAAGAAGCACTGTCCCAGCAAACCATTTACGGCCTAAACCAACGCCCCGTAACCAAACAAAAAACTTGGGTACATCGTTTTTTTGGTATTATGGCCGAGCCAATGATGCTGCTTCTTCTTGCCACGGCAATAGTATATTTTTTTATTGGTGATAAATTAGAAACAATTATTTTACTTGGTTCCATTATTCCAATTGCTTTAATGGAATTTTTTCAAGAAACAAAAACTGACGAGGCTGTGCGCGCGCTTGATAAAATGCTTGTACAATTTTGTTCGGTTTATCGAGATGGTGTTGTTAAAAAATTAGAAATAAAATATTTGGTACCGGGTGATTTAGTTTATTTAACTGCGGGCGATAAAGTTCCGGCCGACGGTTGTCTAATCAATTCTCCTGGCCTTATGATTGATGAGTCAATGTTAACTGGTGAATCAATTGCAGTTATTAAATCTCCACTAGAAAAACCAGAAAATCCCATTGATGAAAACAAACTTTGGCAAGGTACAAATGTTGTTCAGGGTGAAGGCCAACTTTTTGTAACCGCTACTGGTGCCCACACTACCTATGGTAAATTAGGCGGACTGCTCGAAAAAATTATAAAAACAAGAACTCCTCTACAATTAAAAATCCAACGCTTGGTACGCGGGGTGGCTATCGCTGCTGTATCAATTGCTTTTTTTGTTGGCTTAATTTTAACTTGGCAACAAGGCTGGGCCGCCGGACTTCTTGGTGGATTAACTTTAGCCATGTCTTTAATCCCCGAAGAATTTCCTGTTGTCTTTAGTGTGTTTTTAATTATGGGTGTATGGCGCATGACCAAACAAAACGCTCTGGTCCGAGAAATGGCTATGGTAGAAACTTTGGGATCAGCCACAATTATTTGCACCGATAAAACTGGCACGCTAACCGAAGGCAGTATGGCCATAAAATCAATTTATTACAAAGATAAATTAATTGATTGTACTGATATCACAAAACACAAAACCGAACTAATTAATTTTATAAAAACCACTTTGCTTTCTTTAGAACAAGTTGCCATTGATCCGATTGAAATTGAAGCCCAAAGTTTTGCCCACCGTTTAGGAATTGATACCGAAAAATTTTATCGTGAACACACTTTGATCGACGATCTTCCTTTTGACGCAAAAACAAAAATGGTTCATCACTTATGGAAAAATATAAACGGCACAACTACACAATACACTGCTGGAGCGCCAGAATTTATTTTGAACCAATCAAAAATGAACACAAAAGAACGCGCTCTAGCCACTGCTGAATACGAAAAAATGGCCGAACAAGGCCTACGAGTTATTGGGGTGGCTGAACGGCCAGACCATAGAGGCGACAAGGTAATAGTGGCCGATTTTAAGTTTGTAGGGCTTTTAGCCATGAGTGACCCACCTCGGGCGGGAGTTAAGGAGGCTGTTGCCACCTGTCAAGAAGCTGGAATTAGAGTTATTATGATTACTGGCGACAACAAACTTACTGCTCACAGCATCGCTGAAGCAATTGGTTTAAAACATAATGAAGAAATTTTAACCGGTGCTGATTTGACAAACCTATCCCCCGCCGCTTGGCAAGAAACAGTTAAACGCCACGACATTTTTACTCGCGTACAGCCAGAACAAAAATACCAAATTGTTGAAGCACTACAAGCACTTGGAGAGGTGGTAGCAATGACTGGAGATGGAGTAAACGATGCCCCCGCTCTTAAAAAAGCTTCGATTGGTATTGCTATGGGACAAAAAGGAACCGAGGTAGCTCGGGCTGCCGCCGGTATTGTTCTAACTGATGATAATTTTTCAACAATTGTAAACGCTGTCCGAGAGGGCCGACGCATCTACGAAAATCTACGCCAAGCTTTTGTTTTTCTTTTTTCTTTTCATTTACCAATTGTTGGGCTAGCAATTTTACCTCTCATCTTTAAACAGCCCTTAATTTTTTTACCAATTCACATTATCTTTTTAGAATTAATTTGTGACCCGGCAGCCGTTTTGGGCTTTGAGCGCGAACGAGCAAGACACGGACTAATGAACGAACCACCAAGACCTGTCAACGAACCTTTAATCAATCCAAAAAGTTGGTGGCGAACTATTTTGCAAGGCACAACTATCTTAATAGTTTCAGCTGCGTTATATCTTCATTTTGCTTATCAACATAACGCGACCGAATTAGCACGTACTATGGCTTTTGGTTCTCTAGTAGTATCACAAACATTTTTAATTTTATTTACTCGCGAATGGGAACAGGTTAAAAGCAATCATTTATTATTATCAATCTCTACTATTACCCTACTAGCATTAACTCTTATCATCTCTTTATCCCCTCTTCGCCAAGTATTTCATCTTACTACTTTGAATTGGCAACAAATTGGTGGTATGGTTTTAATACCAATAGCAACTATGTTTGTGATAGGAAAAATTGTAAATCGAAAATAAATTGATAAATAGCTAAATTGCTGAGCAAAAATAATAATTTAACAATTTAGCAATATAAACTATGGAAAATTTACCAAATATTTTAAAAAACGAACCAGCCTTCCGCAAAAAACAAATATACAAAGCTTGGTTTGATTTAAATATTAACAGGTATGAAAAAATTTCTACCCTCTCTTTAGCTTTGCGTGAAAAATTAAAAAATATTCCGTGGCTAACAGTAAAATTAAAAACCTTGCAAACCAGTAAAACCGAACATACTAGTAAGGCTTTATTAGAATTGACTGATGGTGAAGTAATCGAAACAGTATTAATGGGACGCGATAATAAAAAAGAAGACAAACCAGCAGAGTTGCGCTATACTATTTGTGTGTCTACACAAGTAGGCTGCCCCATGAATTGTGCTTTTTGCGCTACTGGAAAAATGGGATTTAAACGCAATTTAACCACCGAAGAAATTGTTGATCAATATCGCTATTGGCAAAAATGGTTGGGCAAAAAAGGCAAAATTGATAATATTGTTTTAATGGGACAAGGCGAACCATTATTAAATTACGATAATGTTAAAAATGCTTTAAACATATTATTAGATAATACCGACATTGGCCCACGCAAAATCACTTTATCTACCGCGGGCGTACCAAGTGCAATGGAAAAAATGATCGAAGACAAAGAATTTCCTACCGTACGCTTTGCATTATCGCTTCATAGCGCCACCGAAAATACCCGAACAAAACTAATGCCTTCACACCAAAAAGATTTTTTAAAATTTTTAATTGAGTGGTCCAAAAAATATCACGAATTAATCCCCTCTCGCGCTCATTTTATTGGTTTAGAATATACTTTTTTAAAAGGAATCAATGATAGTGAGTCAGATTTAAAAGCATTAATTAAATTAGCCAGCCAATTGGGTCGAGTACGTATAAATTTAATACCATATAACTCCACTTGTAATGATATTTTTGTTGGCTCTCCCCAATCCGTAATCGAACACTGGCACGACAGATTGATGGCTGCCGGCTTTACATCTACCATTCGTCATTCTCATGGACAAGATATTGCTGCAGCATGCGGACAACTAGCCAACGAAGTTGAAAGTTCATAAAGTTTGTAAAGTTTATAAAGTAAAAGAAAAAATAACAATTACTTTACAAACTTTATGAACTTTAAAAACTTTATAAACTAAATCACACTATGTCAAAACAACTCAACATCGCTATTCTCGGCGCTGGCAACATGGGCACAGCCATTGCCCAAGTAGTTGCCCAAAATGGCCATAATGTAAAATTGTGGAATTATGAAGGCGACCAAGAACCTTTAATACAGATTCGGGCCAAACAAGAAAACAAAAAATTTTTACCAGGGATAAAACTTTCTAATAATATCAAGCCCGAACCAGATTTAAAAACCGCACTTTATCAAACTCAGGTTGTGTTCTTTGTTTTGCCGTCAAATTTTATGGAGAGTTTGATTAAAAAAGTTGCTCCACTATTAACCGGTAAAGAGATCTGTGTAGACGCTTCCAAGGGGCTAGACGAAAAATCGCTTTGGCTAATTCCCGATATTCTTAAAAAACATCTACCGCCAAAACTAAAATCCTATGTTACCAGCATCTCTGGCCCAGCTATTGCCCGAGATATGGCACTAGGTGGATTTACAGCTATGAATTTAGCCTCAACCAACCAATACGCCACCAAAATAATTAAGCAGGCGATAGAAAATAAAAATTTTAAATTATTTGTTACTAAAGATATTATTGGTGTAGAAATAGCCGGTTCGCTCAAAAACGTTTATGCGCTAGCCATGGGTTTTTGTGACGGACTTAAATATCCAATGAACACCAAGGCCGCTTTATTAGTTTTGGCACTCAAAGAAATTGGCATATTAATTAAAAAAATGGGTGGCAAAGCCGAAACTATATATGATTTGGCTGGTTTGGGCGATTTGGTTGGTACAGGGTTATGTGCCACCTCACGTAATCGCCGTTGCGGAGAAGGTTTAGCAAAAGGGTTAAACCGTGAAGAAGCCACTGCTAATGTTGGGCAAGTTGTTGAGGGAATTAATGCCTGCAAAGTTTTGATGACTCTTGGTAAAAAATATCGCATCAAATTACCGTTCGCCGAAATGGTTTATAAAATTGTTTGGAAAAATGCCAACGTAGAAAAAGAAATGCAAAAATTTTTAAGAAAAACATGCTAAAACAAAATAATGACGACAACCAATTACGCACTGTGGCAATTGTTTTTTTATTCATCACCGTGGCAATTATTGTTCGACTTTTTGTATTACAAGTAGTTGAACACAATTATTATTCAACCTTTGCTTTAAATACCCGCGAGATTTTTAAACAACTAAATCCTCAACGTGGCCACATTTATTGGCAAGACAGTCGTACCAAAGAAGAATATCCAGCCGCTATCAATCGCCAATATTACTTAGTTTATGCTGTGCCCAAAGAAATTCCTACTACCGATGTAACCAGCACTTCCGCCAAATTAGCACAACTTTTAAATCTTACTACCGACGAAACTAAAAATGAAATTTTGCAAAAACTTTCCAAATTAAATGATCCTTACGAACCAATTGCAAAAAAAATTGATGATGATACTATAACAAAAATCAAAGAAGCAAATCTTTTAGGAATTTATTACACCTCTCAAGAATTTCGTTTTTACCCAGAAAATAATTTAGGTGGAAATATTTTGGGCTTTTGCCGTATCGACGACAACGGCCAAACTGGAAATTATGGAATTGAAGGATATTGGAATAAAATCTTAGCCGGCAAAGGCGGATTTTTATCTGGTGAAAAAAGTGCATTGGGTAGTATGATTTCTTTGGCCGATAATACGATGGTAGCTGCAGAAAATGGTGCGGATATTTTACTAACCATTGATCGGACTTTAGAATACAAGGCTTGCGAAGCATTGCGTACCGAAATGGAAAAAAACAAAGCTAAAAGTGCAGCACTTGTAATGATGAATCCCAAAACTGGTGCAATTTTAGCAATGTGCAGTCTACCCGATTTTAACCCAAACAGCTATTCTAAGGTGGAAGACTCCCGCGCCTATAACAACACTACAGTCTTTACACCATACGAACCTGGCTCTGTTTTTAAGTCAATCACATTAAGTATGGCTATTGATCAAAACCTGATCGAACCAAATACTACTTTTGTTGACCCGTGCACACGCAAAGTGGATGGCTTTACTATTCATAATGCCGAAGATAAATGTTATGGCACACAAACTATGACCGGTATTTTAGAAAATTCAATCAATACTGGCGTTATGTGGGTACAAGAAAAATTAGGAAATGAACGTTTCCGCGATTATACAAAACATTTTGGTTTTGGCGAAAAAACCGGTTTAGAAATTAGTAATGAAACTGCTGGTGATATTTCAAATTTGGATAAAAAAGGTAAAATCTATACTGCCGTCGCCTCTTTTGGACAAGGTCTAACTGTTACACCCATACAGTTAGCAGTTGCCTATTCTACAATTGCCAACAAAGGACAAATGATGAAGCCTTATATTGTAGAAGAAATACGCTACACCAACGGTAAACGTGAAACTACAATACCAAAAATAATTGACACTGTTATTTCTCCTCGTGCTGCCAAGCTAACTACTGGAATGATGGTATCGGTAATAGAAAACGGCCACAGTAAAGGCAGCCGTCTTGCCCACTATTATTTAGCTGGTAAAACCGGTACTGCCCAAATTGCTGGAGCAGGTGGTTATACCAATATAACTAATCATACATTTGCTGGTTTTGGTCCAGCCAATGATCCAAAAATAGTTTTAATCATAAAATTCGAAGCCCCCGAAAGACTGTGGGCCGACTCTACTTCTGGAGTGGTATTTAAAGATATAATGAGTTTTGCACTCCAGTATTATAATATACCGTATGAACGGTAGTGTTGATAGTTCATAGCCAACAGCCAATAGTCCATAGTTACGGACCTATTGGCTGTGAACTATTCTATGAACTCGTATCACTACGAACTATCAAAAAACTATTGGCTGTGAACTATTGGCTATGAACTAATAATATATATGCTCAAAAATATTCTACACTGCACCCTTCGTGTACTTAGCAAAAAAGTACTAAAAAAATACCGCCCCGATGTGGTTGGTATCACCGGCTCCATTGGCAAAACTTCTACCAAAGAAGCAACGGCAGCCATTTTAAGCTGTAAATTTCGTGTACGAAAAAATAGTAAAAATTACAATAACGAAATTGGAGTGCCCTTAACTATTTTAGGATTTGAGAAAACTCCTGGGCAGTCTATAATAGGTTGGTTAAGAGTTTTTGGACGCGGGTTAAAACTTTTATCCCATCGTGCAGAAAATTATCCCGAAATTTTGGTTTTGGAGATGGGCGCCGATAAACCCGGAGATATTGCTTACCTTACCGATATAGCACCTTGCAAAGTTGGTGTATTAACTTTTATTTCTCATGCTCATACCGAATATTTTAAAACAATTAAAAAAATTGCTCAAGAAAAACGAATAATATTATCACATTTAAGTAGCGACGGTTTTGCAGTTATAAATTATGATAATCAGCTAGTTAGAGAATGCTCCTCTACCACTAAAGCCGAAATAACCACATATGGCTTTAATGAAGGAGCAGACCTGCGCGCTACCGATATTAATATGATTGTCGATGAAAAAACCAACCAGCCAACCGGTTTAAATTTCAAAATAAATTTTAAAGGAAATATTGTTCCGGCATTTTTACCCGGTGAAGTAGCCGAACATTTGATTTCTTCGGCACTAGCAGGCATAGCTGTCGGAAATGTTTTTGGTATAAATTTAGTCGAAGCTGTTGAAGCGCTAAAAAAATTATCCCCTATTCCCGGACACATGTGTTTGATACCAGGCATAAAAAATACTTTATTAATTGACGATACCTATAACTCTAGCCCCGAACCAACCAAATCTGCTCTAAAAACTCTAGCCAAAATTTCTATCAAACCAAAGGCCGAACGTTATGCGGTTTTGGGTGATATGCTAGAGCTTGGACCAGAAACAGAAAATGCTCATCGTGAGGTTGGTTTCAAAACCGCCGAAATAGGTATTGATTTTCTTATTACTGTTGGCGAAGCCAGCAAATCAACCGCTAATGCTGCCCGAGAAGCAGGAATGGCCGAACATAAAATTGCCAGTTTTGCCGATAGTGTTTCGGCAGGCAAATTCTTACAAGATAAATTAGAAGAAAATGACATAGTTTTGGTAAAAGGCTCACAAGGTGTACGTATGGAAAAAATTGTTAAAGAATTAATGGCCGAACCACTAGAAGCAGGCAAATTGTTGGTAAGACAAGAAGAGAATTGGCTAAAAACCTAAGGGTTGATTTTTTATGTAATTTGAGATAAGATAACAGGTATTAATACAATTTTTTACCCATGCTTTCCAACGAATTACTACGAACCTCTTTAATCTTTTTAATCGCCTCTTGTGGGGTGGCTTTTTTGTGGGCGCCCATTTTAACCAAAATTCTCTATAAATACAACATTACCCGTCGCAATGAATTTGATTTTACTCTAAAAGGAGACAAACAAAACAAAGTAGGCACACCAATTATGGGTGGATTATTAGTAATTATCACTGTAATGGTTATCACTATGCTTTTTAACTGGAGCCGTAAATATACCTATGTACCAATTGGAGTTATGACTATTGCTGCCCTTTTGGGTGCAGTCGACGATTTATTAAATATCTTTGGCAACAAGCGTCGATTACGCACCTTACATCAAACTCTTACCTTAATCAAAGTACACAAACTTTGGTACGTACGACTTTGGTATATCATTACTTTACCTTGGGCGTTTTTTAAGCGCCTAACCAGTATGTTTGGTTCTGCTCCCGGACGCGGCATTCAAGTACATGAAAAATTAATTTTCCAATTTTTAGCTGGAGCCGTAGCTGCCTGGTGGGTATATACCAAATTGGGCGATACTTGGCATTCGCTTTGGGTTCCTTTTTATGGCCAGATCGCTGTTGGTTGGTGGATTATCCCAATTATTATTTTCTTTGTCATGTTTACTGCCAATGCAGTAAACTTTGCCGACGGTCTAGATGGTTTGGCTGGCGGATCTTTAATTATTACTTTTTCGGCGTTAACCTTAATTAGTTGGCTAGATGGCCGTGTAGCATTTACTCCACTTAACGCCACCATTGTTGGTGCGCTATTGGCTTACACCTATTTCAATATCAAACCTGCTCGCTTTCAAATGGGAGATGTTGGATCGCTTGGCTTGGGCGCACTTCTGGCCATTAATGCCATATCCATTAATCGCACTATTCTTATCCCCTTTTTTGGTTTCATTTTCTATTTAGAAATTTTTTCTGTTATTGCCCAGGTTTTATTCCGCCGCTTATTAGGCAGACGTTTATTTAAAATGGCACCACTACATCACCACTACGAATTTAAAGGTTGGAGCGAAGAAAAAATCGTTATGCGCTTTTGGATTATGCACGCAGTGGTGGCGATTATTGGAGTTTGGCTGGCGCTGTATTAGTAATTGATTGTTAAACTGTTAAATTGCTAAATTGCTAGCGATTATTGACACAAGCGATCACATAACAATTTAACAATGTAACAATTTAGCAATTTAACTATGTACTTAAATTGGAAAGAGCTAACAACCGAAGACTTTTCTGATCAAAATATTAACACTCTATACAACGAGGGTTTTTTGTTCACTCGTATTAAAAAGGGTAAAATGGCTCAAACTCGTAGTGTACGCATAGATTTAAGTAAATTTAAATTAAGCAGTGAAAACAAAAGAATACTACGAAAAACCGAAGACATCGAATTAAACATATTACCCATTCCTTATTCAGATTATAATTGGAAAATCGGTAAAATGGCTAAAGATTTTTATAGTATTAAATTTGGTGAAGGCACTTTTAGCGCAAATAAAATAAAAGAATTACTAACAACCAAACATAATTTTAATAAATTATTTGTTTATAAAACTACAAACTGCAATTTGCAGACTACAGAATGTAATGTTGGCTTTGCAATCTGTCACGAAACAAACGAGCTATTGTCATATTCTTATCCATTCTACAATCTAAAATCCGAAATCAACAATTTGGGTATTTCTATGATGCTTCGAGCAATAATGTATGCTAGTGAATCTGGAAAAAAATATATTTACTTAGGTTCTGCCAAAGACGAAAAAGCCAAATACAAATTACAATTTGAAGGTTTAGAATGGTTTGATGGAATAAATTGGGACACAGATTTAGCAAAATTAAAAAATATTTTGAAGTAATATGAAACACATCCACTTTATTGGTATTTGTGGTGTGGCGATGTCGGCGTTGGCGATTGCTTTTAAAAAGACAGGTTTTGATGTTACTGGATCTGATGTTGGTTTTTTTCCACCGGTTTCGACTAATCTAGAAAAACATAATATCAAATTTTATCCGGGTTGGCATCCGGAAAAAATTGGCACACCAGATTTGGTGGTAGTTGGTAATGTAGCCAGTTCCACCAATCCAGAATGGCAATACGTGCAAACACATAAATTAAACTACAAATCTTATCCCGAAGCAGTAGCCGAATTTTTTGTTAAACAAAATTCTATTGTTTGTGCTGGTACTTATGGTAAAACCACCACCAGTGCTCTTTTAAGTTTTATTTTAATCGAGGCTGGAATTAACCCTAGTTATATGTTTGGTGGAATTGCAACCAAGGATTTCCCGTCTGCTCAAATTACAGATAGTTTATGGAGCGTGCTTGAAGGCGACGAGTACAAATCATCACGTTGGGACAATGGCGCAAAATTTTTCCACTATTCCCCCACCCATCTACTTTTAACTGGATTAAAATGGGATCATGCCGATGTTTATCCAACCGAAGAATTATATTTTGAAGCATTTGAGAAATTAATAAAATCTATACCAACCAATGGATTGTTAGTTGTATCCGAAAATATACCAAACGAAATTGTCCAATTGTCAAACTGTCAAATTATTACTTACGGACAATCACCAACAGCAATTTATCAATTTAACAATTTAGCAATGACCAAAAATGGTTTAAGTTTTACAATCAATCACAATTCTACAATCTACAATCTGCAATCAAAAATGTTAGGTGAATACAACGCCGAAAATATTACCGGCGCCTTTGCTATGGCCCACCAAATTGGCATTGAGCCAGACAAAATTATTGCGGCGATTGCTAAATTTGGCGGAATCAAACGTCGATTAGAAAAACGAGGAACAGTAAACGGCTCCGATATCTACGACGATATTGCGCACTCGCCTACCAAAGCCAAATCAGTACTTCAAACTTTGCGTCAAATTTATACTGGCGAATTAATTGCCGTTTTCGAACCTAATACTGGCAACCGTTATATCGAATCTATTCCTCAATACCAAAATGCTTTTGCTAATGCCAACGAAGTAATTATCCCCCACCTTACTAAAATAAAAACCAATTTAGAAGATACAAATCTACCATTAGAAGGAGAAGATCTTGCCAAAATAATCGCCAAGTCACATAATAATGCTCGGTATATTGCCGATGATAAAGAATTGGTAGAATATTTAAAAAACAAAACAAAACCAGACGCAGTAATCGTCTGGCTAGGCAGTCATGGTTTTCGTGGTATGATTGATGAACTAGTAAAATAAAAAGACGTGACAAGTCACGTCTCTATCACAGCCTATTCGCTCTAACCTATTGGCTATGAACTAAAAATTTACTTTCCTTCATCAACTACTTCTACTTCTACTTCACCATTATCATCGATATTGGTAGTAGACAAAGTAATTCCACAAGTTTCACATTCGATAATATTATCAATTGCTAAATCTGGATACAAGGAGAGATTAATCTCATTCTTGCATTCTGGACAAATAAGACGCATAATGTTAAAAGGTTAAGATTTATATTAGTGGTTCGCATTATACCAAAAAACAAAAAGATTGTCAATACCAAATATGATTACACCACAAATAAAAGCAAACAATTTAGCAAAAATTTTAGGGCTAAACATCGACCTGTATTTTAAACGTGAAGACCTTCACCCCTATGGTTCGCACAAAGGCCGTTCAATCCCGATTATGATAAATAAATACGTCGAACAAGGCGTACACGATTTTATTATTTCTTCCTCTGGCAACGCTGCTTTGGCAGCTGCTATGTATATAAACGAATATAATAAAAATAATTCAACAACACCGCTAACTTTACAAATTTTTGTTGGCGAAAAAATTGATCCAGAAAAATTAAACTTACTACAAAACTATAGCGGCAACAAAATTATTATTACCAAAGCAAATAATCCAAAACAACAGGCTTTTCAAATCGATAAATCTGGCACAGCAAAAATTTTACGCCAATCCACCGACAATACCGCTTTAATTGGCTATCAAGAACTGGCCGAAGAATTAAACCAAATAAAAAATTTGGCTGCAATTTTTATTCCAACCTCAAGCGGCACTACGGTTGTAGGGTTAAATGAAGCTTTTACAAAACTTAAAATACATCCACAAATACACATTATCCAAACCGCTACATGTTGCCCTATCGTTCAATTAACCATTAACAAAGAACAGCCACCAAACAACGAGATTTCGATTGCGAGTGCGATTGTTGATAAAGTGGCTTTTAGAAAAAACGAAGTTAAAGAAATTGTAAAAGAATCTAATGGTAATGGTTGGATTGCAAACAACGAAGAAATTTTACATGCCATTAAATTAGTAGAAGAAACCGAAAACATTACTCTTTCACCTAATAGCGCTTTGGCAGTTGTAGGTTTAACACAGGCTTTAAAATTAGGTTGGAAATTTAATGGACCAGTAGTTTGTTTGATCACTGGAAAGTAATTAATCCAATAAATTTAAAATGATACGGGGAAGGCACGATCAACGCGCCTTCCCCTTTTTTGCCCCTCCGCTGCAGCTACCACGTCGACTGCTTGTGCTGGTTGGTGCTGATCTTCACCAGATCAACACCAACACCGAAGCATTCGCGATCAACGGACGGCTTGGTCGGCTGTTGCTCGTCGGTGGCAGGCTTTTCCACCACCTTTGCTTCAGCCATTTCGTCGCTAGTCGCCAGAACCACAGGACCAATCCCCTTACCTCTCGGCCACACTTTGTTCTCCATGTTCGCCCCCTTGTATGCGACCAAACTCCTTGTGTGCCGTCTCGACCTTCGAGACGCCCCACAACCCAGATTTATACCTGGTGTAATTAAACAAACATTTTATCTAATTAAACCAAGTATAAACAAAAAACCACCGGCTTGGTGGTATGTTTTTTTATCTAATTTTACAGATAATCAAACAATCCACCGTTGCCGTTGGCTAAAGAAAAAGAAATAACTATTGTTTGATCTAATATTCATATAAATATAGCTTAACATCCTTAAATTTTGTCGTCAAATTTGATTGTGGATAACTTGAATTTAATTTCCTTCTACCACTATCTCACCCTTACCATCAGAATTTACATCTAATACCCCAATTGCTAAATCGGTGCTAGCAAAAGTGGTAGAAATTACAAACTCTGATATTTTTTTACCTTCTAAAGTAAACACTCTGGCCAATTGTTTGCCGTTTATTTTTCCTAAAGTTATAATTTCTGTTTTGCTATCACCATTAATATCCCCTGCTGCCACTTTTACACTGCCAGTATATTTTTTATCATACGGAAAAAAACGCTTTTTAATTTTGGTTAAATTATTATCATAAACCAAAACTTCACCAGCTCTGGCGCCACCCGAACCCACCAAAACAGCATCACCAGTAGCCGCTACAAACAACCCACTACGATATTTTTTATCAAACGGGTAAACTGTCTTTTTTAATTCACCAAAATAACTATACAAATTAATTTGTCCATTTTTATTGTTTCCGGCTACAATTTGCATTTGTTTGTTCGCCCCCCTGCCCACGGCCAAACGAATATTAGTATTTGATCCACCATCAAACGGCAAATCATTAAACCAGCGTGCCCCGGCACTATTAAAAATTTCTAGTCTTGGGCCAGTAGCAATAATTTTTTCATTTAATCCATTGTTATCCAAATCACCCAAATAAATCTTGGCACCACCAACTACTCCATCAGCAAAGGCAAAAAAACCATTTCTCGCCCGCTTGCCTTTATAATCAAAAAACCTCACAAAACCACCATTACCAAAAACAATATTATTTAAACTTTGTGTACCAGCCAAAGTTTTACGCAAAACCAAACCATCGCGTGCTGGTATTTTAACCCGGCTTACAATCGATCCGTTATTTGTAACCGGATCTTGAACACCAATAATTTTTTCATAATCTCCACCCAAATCAATTTCTTGCGCCACACCAGTGGCATTAACCAAAACAATACCGTTGGTATAATCCCGTCGCCAAACATCTTCACGAAATTGTCCGGCACCATTTAACGATATTGGCTCTCCTATTGGCTGGCCTAATTCTACATCATATTCATCATACCACCACACTTGAGTGTGATCTTTGTCGCCATAATCAAAAGAATAATAAACACCATTCCCGCTAACCAAAGCAACGCCCAACCCATAGCGCACCCGCTGATAATCGGTACGTTTGCCAGTATTACTAGTATTAGCATTTAAAATAATTGTCCGCGGTAATCGGCTACCAGTTAACTGAATTTTAAGTGCCGCCATCGCATCATTAAATCGCTGATCTGTAAAATTTTCAAAAGTCATGCCATTTAAACTATTGGCGTATTCTTTGGTAATGGCATTACCCACCAAAATTACATTTCCGCCCGCCAAACGCCTAGTAGTATTAAACAACTCGTTCATACCTGCGCGCCAATGGGCATCGGCATCGGTTTCGGCCACACCATTTTTATCAAAATCTCCTTTGTTTTTGGTAAACCAATTAACTTCGCCCCAAGTATTATCATAAAAAACACCATCCCACAAACCAGTGGCTAAAATTTCTTTGGCAGTAAAATTAGCCAAATAAGTATTCCATTTTAAACCATTGATTGTTGGACAAATATCGGTTGGGTTAAGCATTTTGGTACCAGGCCAAAAACTAAATTGTTTACCAGTGGTATCGGTTAAATACCAATCCGCTTTTATACCGCTAGCCAATCGCCTACGCATCGTACCCGCATTGGTAGATGCATTGTCTTTAATTTCTTGCGCTGTAATATATGCCAATAATATAATATTAGGATTGAGCCGTTTTAATTCACGTAATTTGTCTGGATTAGTAATTTGATTTTCCATATCGAGCACCACCACATCCCACTTGGCCAGTTGTGGCAATTCGCCACTGGGGATATCCCAGCGATAATACAAATTAGCCAATTTAGGCGCCGAAACCGAAAATTGAGAATAAGAAAAAACAGCTACACCTAAGCCTAAAAATATACCAATAAATAACCGATAAATTCGCAACATGAATTTTATAAATTATATCTTCATTATATCGTATTTTTGTGTTATAATCAAATTGTTGTTGTAGTTCATAGCCAATAGTTCACAGCCAATAGGCCTGTAACTATGAACTATTGGCTGTTGGCTGTTGGCTGTTGGCTGTGAACTATTGGCTATGAACTAACAAATTACTATTGGCTATGAACTAATTTACAACTTATGCCCTATCGCATCCCTATCGCCATTGTTGCTTTTTTAGCATTAATTACTTTTACGATTATAAACCCCAACGCTGGCCTGGATTTGGTAGCCTTGCTTTTAATTGCGTTTGCGGCGGCTTACAAAATTTTTGGCGATTATGCTTTGCTTACTTTGCTGGCCATACGCCCTACTTTGGATTATGGTCGCGACTGGGTGGTATTTCAAACCGAAAATTTTAGCATTAATTTAAACGCTGCTGTTGCCATTATTTTATTTCTTTGGGCAATTTACTTTTTTTATACCGAACGCCAATATGCCAAAAACATTCCTCTCAAAACTCCCATTTTAATATTTTTGGGCTGGTGTGCACTATCCATTATTTGGAGCTTTGATAAATCCGCCACCATTACCGAAACTATCAAACTTACCAACCTGTTTGCCCTCTTTGGAGCATTTTTTGTTCTTCGTCAAAAAATTGGTGCTAAATTTTCTATCAGGTTACTAAAAGTAATGTTAGCCGCCGCCATTATTCCATTATGTTTGGCAATTTATCAATTTATTACCCAAACCGGAATGAACATCGACGGCATTACCAATCGCATCTACGGCACTTTTGCCCACCCAAATATTTTAGCAACTTTTGCTTTGCTACTTATAATAGTAATTACAGAAAATATTATTCAATGGAAAAATAATATTTTACATTTTACATCTAACATTTCGCAAAAAACACAAGACTATTTACTCATTACTCTTTATTCCTTATTCCTTCTCATACTACTCTTCACCTACACCCGCATCGCCTGGTTAGGCTTGGCTTTGTTTTTGTTTATAATCGGCCTAGTATATTTTCGCAAATTACTCCTTGGTGCCATTGCAGCTATTATGCTTTTTTACATTGTTTTTTATCCAATTAATACCTGGTTAAAAAATAACTTTGGATATAATTTAGAATCATACAGTTTAATCGCCCGCCTAACTTCTCGCAACGAAGAAGCCGATTCAATTAGGTGGCGAGCAGACGTGGCCAACAAAGTAATACCACTGTGGCGCGAACGATTGGTTTTGGGATATGGCTATGGTGCTTTTCCAAAAGTGTGGGACGACAACAAAGGCATGCCCAACATTTGGGACAACACTTCCGAAGCCCATAACGATTATTTAAAAATCGGTTTTGAAACTGGTGTGGTTGGATTAATATTGTATCTAACTTTTTTTGTCGGTTTGCTTTATCACACAATAAAAAAATCTTGGAAAAAAGATTGGACACAAATTGTGTTCATTGCCAGTATTTTGGTATTTTTGGGAATGAGCGCATCGGACAATATGTTACATCACACCCCCGCCATTTGGTGGCTATTTGCGTGGTGGGGTGTGTGGCGGGCGGAGTGAAGTGTTGTAAATGTTAAATTGTTACATTGTTAAATTGTTAAGCGATTGTCATTCCCGTGAAAACGGGAATCCAGTCGCTAACAATCGCTTTACAATTCTGGATTCCCGCCTTCGCGGGAATGACAAAATAAAAAACCCTGTACCGTTCTGGTACAAGGTTTTTTAATACTTTTAAATCACTAACTAAATACTGATCTAAAAGCAAATGGGGAGGTCGCACCTCCCCACGATAGAATGTATACCTAAGTCGCGGTTAACCCGCGGCTGGTATAACTACAGAACAGAAGGTGCGACCTTCCGGTTGGTTTCCACGCGAGAGGAAGCCAACAAATCGTTAGGCCGTGTCCTTACCGGACTACGGCTGGGTGGGGCAACCCTCGTCGACCACGCCGTTGGCGGTGTCGTCGAGGCCGTTGCCACAGGTCTCAACGTCGGTGCACCAGCCGTCGCCGTCGGTGTCGATGCCCGACGTGCAGTGGAACGTCCAGTCGCCCGGGGGCAACTGGTTGTCGTCCGGGGCAAAGGCGCAGCCCCAGACGTACTCCGCCGGCAGGTCGGCCGGGCGGAACGCCGCACACGTCGCGTCGTCGCTGGGATCGGCGCACACGTAGAAGTCGTGCGCGCAACCCATCGTCGGGTCGCAGGTGTCGTCGGTGTACAGGTCGCCGTCATCGCAGTCGGCGGCCACGTTCTCGCACAGCCCCGAGATGGGGTTGCACGAGTCGTTGGTGCACGCGTCGTCGTCGTCGCACGTCGGCCCCGTGCTCATGCACATGCCGTCCGGGGCGCATACGTCGGTCGTGCACGCGTTGCCGTCGTCACAGTCCTTGGCGGCGTACGCGCAGCCCGACGTCGGGTCGCACGTGTCGACGGTGCAGGGGTTCTGGTCGTCGCAGGTGACGGCCGTTCCGCCCACGCACGCACCCGCGCTGCACATCTCACCGTCGGTGCAGGCGTTGCCGTCGGTGCACATGTCACCGTTCAGCAGCGTATTGTCGTGGAGGCACTTGTCGATGGCCTCCACGCAGTAATCGAACGTGCATTCCTTGTCGTCGCCGCACATATTGTCGGCGTTGACGCACCCGGTGGCCGGGTCGCACGTGTCGATGGTGCAGAACAGGCCGTCGTTGCAATTGACGGCCGTGCCACCGTTGCACGCGCCCGCGCCGCACACCTCGTTCTCGGTGCAGGCGTTGTTGTCGTCGCACGCGAGCGAGTTGTTCGCGTACGCGCAGCCCGACGTCGGGTCGCACGCGTCGTCGGTGCAGGGGTTCTGGTCGTCGCAATCGAGCGCGACGCCCGCCTGGCAGCCGAGCTGCACGTCGCAGGTCTCGGCGCCGTTGCAGGCGTTGCCGTCGTCGCAGTCGACGACCGTGTTCACGCAGCCCGTCACCGGGCTGCAGTAATCGAACGTGCACGCGTCGCCGTCGTCGCAGTCGACGGGGGTGTCGTAGCTGCACCCCGTGTTCACCGAGCAGTCGTTCTCGGTGCACGCGTTGCCGTCGTCGCAGACAACGGGCACGAACTCGCACGTGCCGCCCTCCACGCACGCGTCGTTCGTGCAGGCGTTGAAGTCGTCGCAGACGACCGGCTCGAATACGCAACCGATGATGCCGTCGCAATAATCGTTGGTGCACGCGTCGCCGTCGTCGCAGACGACCAGCGAGGTCACGCACACGCCTGCGTTGCAGACGTCTCCCTCGGTGCAGATGTCGCCGTCGTCGCAGGTCGCGACGTTCGGCGCGGGCGCGCAGCCCTCCGCCGGGTCGCAGTTGTCGTCGGTGCAGGGGTTCTGGTCGTCGCAGTCGAGCGCGACGCCCGCCTGGCAGCCCAACGTGGGGTCGCAGGTCTCGAGCCCGTCGCAGACGTTCTCGTTGTCGCACACGAGCGCGATTCCGGCCTGGAAACCGAGGATCGGGTCGCAGGTTTCGCCACCGTTGCACACGTTGCCGTCGTCGTAGTTGACGGGCGTGTGCTTGCAACCCGAGCTGGGGTCGCACGTGTCGGTGGTGCAGGCGTTCAGGTCGTCCTGGCACACCGTCGGCGCGCTGGCGCAACCGTCGACGCCACCGCACGTGTTGTCCGTGCAGAAGTTGCCGTCTTCGCACAGCGTGTCGCCGTTGTTGTCGACGATGGTGTCACCGTCGTTGTCGAGCCCATCGCAGATCTCAGGCGCTTCGGGGTAGACGGCGCCGTTGTTGTCGTCCTTGTCGCCGCCCTTGAGGGCACCCGTCAGCGACTCGGTGGGCTCCTTGCACCACCCGTCGCCATCTTCGTCGGTGCAGGCACCCGCCTGCGCCGAGTCGTTGTTGCACGCCACGAACATCGTGGCGAACAGCACCAGCACCAGCAACCAGTTGACGTGGCGCATTGCGCCCTCCTAAAGGTGGTTCATCGCCCATCTCATCTACCGCTACCGTGCGGTTCAGATGATTATGGCAATAAATTTGCGAAAAAAATATTCAAAAATTTTATCGCACGCTTATCATCTTTATCAAATTATATATTCTGTTAATTGTTAATGAACTTCCTAAAAATATCTGACTTACCACCTACACCCGCCATTAAAGATGGGCGTAGGTGGGAGAGATGTCAGAAAAGGGTTATTCACCCAAAATAAATTTCTTAAAAAAATTATTTTGGGTGGACAAATTTTTTGTTTTATTTTTTTGCTCTCAGACTACAACTTTCGTTATAATCTAGGCGCAATGGGGGAGGTATAACCCTCCCCCAGTATTAACCTTCATCGTCACGCTTGCGCGCTTCGATGTATCAGTTCCTTTCTTCTGCGGAGTAAGGTCTCCGCTGCCAACTCTATCCTCCGCGGTGAAGCGAAGGAAGGCCTAGAACTGGCAGTGTTCGCTGTCCCACGTGCAACCGGGCTCAACGATCGTTCCGTCGTCCCAGAACAGGTGGGAGCACCCGGCGGTCTGCCAGGGCATGATCTGGTCGTTCGACCATTCGCCCCGGCACACCAGCGGCTTCGCGGTGCAGGTCACCGAGCAAACGCCGTCGGGCGCGTTGTAATAGCCGCCCGCATCGACCGAAGCCGATGAGGTCGACCAGTTCGAACCACCGAGCTTCGGCCAACCGACGCACGAAGCGCCGGCCGGCAGCTTGACCTGCACCCCGTAGCATGATCCCGACGTCGGCACGGGCGCGCAGCCCTCGTCGACGAAGCCGTCACAGTCGTTGTCCTTGCTGTCACAGAGCTCGGGCGCACCCGGATAGGTGCTAGGGTCGGCGTCGTCGCAGTCCTGGCACGACTGGATATCCAGCCAATACCAGAAGCACTTCTTGCCGGCCGAGCAGGTGTCGACCGTGCAGCCGTCGCCGTCGTCGCAGTCGCCATCGTTGGCGCAGTTGCTGACGATGGCGCCGTTCGCGCCAGGCTCGCCCTTCGGGCCCACACACATCCCCGAGGAGATGTTGCAGGTGCCGGGGGCGCACTGCGAATCGGCGGTGCACTTGGTGGCGGAGCAGATTGCGTTCGAAACGGAATTGCCGCAGGTGATGACGTTGCACCCATTGGTGTCAACCGCCACCGTGCAGCTCGCGCCGGTAGCACCGGTCGCGCCCGTGTCACCCTTCGGTCCGGCAACACCGTCATCACCGGGGCAGATGGGTTCGAACTCGACGTTGCCGCAGGTCGCGGTCAGGCAGCCCGTCTGGGCGTTCTGAACCGCCGTGCAGCTCGCGCCGTCTTCACCGTCCTGCCCGTCGCAGAACGGTCCGGCCACGCTCGCGCCGCACGCGATCATGGCGCAGCCGGTGACGTCGGTGTAGGCCAAGCAGCTGTCGCCGTCCTTGCCATCGACACCGTCGCAAAGTTCGAAGTACTGCGCCCCACAGAGCATGGGAACGCAGCCGTCTTCTCCCTTCGCGCCGGCCGGAGCACACGACACGCCGTTCGTGCCGTTGGTGCCCGCCGCACCGTCGCAAATCGCGAAGGTGTCGGCGCCGCAGGTCAGGATCTTGCAGTCGTTGACCTGGGTGGCCAGACGGCAGTTGGTGCCGTCCTTGCCGTCGACGCCGTTCGTGCCGCTGTGCACGAACGAGATCGAGCCGTCGGGGCAGCTGATGTAGGACGCCCCTTCGATCCCGTCCACCGAGCCGGTCGTGCAGTTCTTGGGCTGCTCGACCACGGGGATCGGGTCAGCTTCGCACTTGTCGCCGCACTCGTCGTTGTCGCCCGCGACCCACGAATACTCGTCGCGGGGGTCGCCGCACGCCGTCACGAACATCGTGGCGGCCAGAACCAACACCAGGGAAACCAACGCCTTCTTCATGATCAGGTCCTTTCGTCTGCCCCCGGTTTTTCAGGCCGGGTGGCATGGGTGGGGAAACTCGTGGGATCAAATCGAACGAATCGTTGCATCGTCCGTCAGTGTAGATCCCAACCATCCCCCACGTGGGACTGGGCCTTTACCGACGATGCTTATGCCTCCTGCAGGCACTACAAAAAATAGCACCCGCAATATCGCAAATATCGCACTAGCGTTGAATGGCCTAAATCCAACGCGAGGAACGTGGTAAATTGCTAAATTGTTAAATGGCTAAATTGCTTTGTGAACGATACGATCAATCACCTAACAATTTAACAGTTTAACAATTTAGCAATTCAATCATCACATTCTTCGCGTTGGAAACCTAATTTTATTGTAAAGAACTAAACCTCTTACGTTTCTACACTAATAATTTTAATGTAGAAGCCATGAGGGAGGAAGGAGTAGTCGCCATAGCAACCGCAACCTTCTCTACTCCCTCCCCATGAACACGTTTGTGTGAATCCGGTGTGTTATACCGGTGGAACACGTCGGAGAGCCAGACTAGAAGTGGTCAGGCAACCACATCAGTCCAACACCCAGACAACTCCTTCCCAGATGCCAGCGACCACGAGGCCGCCGGCCAGACCGATCGCGCCGCCCTTCAGCGCGGAGTTGCCGCTGAAAACGGCGCCGCCAGGACCGGCGTAGGCACGATCGGGGTACACGTACCACGCGATCCCGTAACCGGCGACCGCTCCGCCAAGGGGCAGGAGCGTCCACCGCAGGATCGTGCCGAGACGCGTCGACCGCTGGTCAACCTTCGCGAGATCGACCTTTTCGCGGGCGGCGGCCAGAGCGGCTTGGGGCGACGGTGCATAGAACACCATCGCGTCCCGAGTGATGACGGCGCCGTTCTTCGACGCCTTCTCGAGCATGGTATCGCTCATGTAATTGTCGGCCTGCTTGACGCAAGACGTCACGGCCTGGCTCAGCACCAGCACCGCGGCTTCGGACACATCGCCCTCTGCCGCCTCGATGAGCTGCGCGGCGAGATCGGAACAGCCGCCACGCGACGCGCGCTTCGACCAGCTCTTGCCGTAATTGGTCTCGAGCGCGTTGATCGCGCCCTCGGCCCGCTCGGCGGCCGCACGGGCCAGCTTGGCTTCGGCCAACGTCGCGGCCAGGTCGGCCTTCGACGGACCGACGTAGACGGTCTTCGTCGGGGCCGACGCCGACACGAACGGGTCACCGCAGGGCGGCGTCGTGCACGTGACCGTGCACCCGGGAGCCGGAACCGTCGTGGTGACGGTCGCGGCCGGAGCCGGCGTCTGCGCCCAGCAGGTAGCCGGGGGGGTGAAATTCAGAGCCAGGACAAACAGAAACGCAAAGCGAATCGAGTTGGCCATGATGGCCTCCTTGTTGCCGTTACCCCACTCTTCAGGAATGGGCGGCATAGAACATTTAGAACAACGCGATGCAAACGAAAGACCCAGTGTCCACCGTCTGCTTTGTAACTTATTGTAAACGCGTTGGTGCCTGATTCCAACGCGAGGAACAATTCATTAATTGTCATCCCGAGTGAAACCGAGGGATCCCTTTCGTTATTGTTTAAGGGATTCACTCCTCAGAGTACCTTCGGCCTCCACTATGGTCGGAATGACAAGTGAATTATTCTTCGCGTTGGAGTATTTGTAAAGAACTTTCTTCTCCTTGAATACACTATTAATTATAATGTCTTCAATCGAAGGGGGCAACAAGGCTGCCCCAATACCTCTTCGCCGACATCGCCACGCTTACGCGTTACGATATACAACGGTCTAACAGTATCACCAACCTCTCCCGCAAGAGGTCAGCGACAATCCCCACGCAACCGCACGGGCTCGACAGCCCTACGGCAGCACTCGTACGGATCCGCAACCCTGATCGGGTCGCGAAGCCGCTGCTGAACACACAGGTCCACGTAGACCTGGCACGCAGCGACGAGCGGAGCCGGAGCGACCACCGGCACCGGGACCGGGACCGGCGGCGTGGGCACCTGCACGTACACCACCTGAGGAGGCGGTGCCGGTGCCGGAGCAACCACGGGCGTCGGATGATCCGACTCGCAGTGCGGAGCCGGAGCGACCACCGGCACCGGGACCGGCATGGACGTCGTCGTGAGCAGCGGAACCAAGACCAGGAAGATCAAGGCCGCCATGCCCACAACAAGCACCGTGACCAGCAATCCGAGAAGTGTCGATACCTTTTGGTACCGACTCTCCTCGTATGTCTGGATCACGCACCCCGCCGGCGGCGCGACCGGAACGATCACGTGCCCACCAGGCACCTGAACACTGTTGGTCTGAGCCACTGGAGCAGGCGCCGCAGGAGTTGCGGCAGCCGGAGCGACGGTGGCAGGTGCCGCACGCCGCAGGAGGGAGATGGTCATGACCAAGAAAAAGAGCCCCAAGATCACCAGGCAAACGATAAAACCGATCGTACCCATTGAATCCTCCATGCCAATCACAGTCTCTGCTGTGTGGCGGAATAGAACTGTTTCCTCAAACGCGGGAGACAATATAACATTGTAACACTACAACATTTCACACTGTCTTCCGCGTTCAAGTACGGGAATTGTAAAGAACTCATATATACTTACAAACAAAAACCGCTCGTTTTGAGAGAGGTTTCTATAGTCCTTAAAGCAAATTCCTGATATTTACTTTGATGTTGCCTCTCTCAGACACACCAAAGCGCATTTCTAGTTTTTGATTGTAACTGATCAGTATATCACAAATTCACACTTCTGTCAAGGGGGGTATGCCAATTTTATCCACATCCCCTCTTGACTTGGCCTTATTTCTACTAATTTTAGCCAAAAAATACAATAAAAAAAACCGCCCTATTTTTTCAAATAAAGCGGTTTTAATTTCTTATTATTTCTAATCTTCTATTGCTTTAAGTCCACCATATTTGTCAAAACCAAGCTTCGTAGTACTGCCATCATCATTAGTATATTCAAAAGCTGGCTTAGTTATTCCTGATATTTCAACATGCGTTAGCTTGCCAGATACTAATGAATTGCCTATTTTTAACTTCAACTTAGTGGCATCATTAGGGTCAATTTTCGGTTCATACGCATTCTTTATATTAACATCCCGAACCGTTGTATCATCCAAAAATTTAACCTCAACTTTTCCTTTTATTAATTCACCAACAACAATTGGCGCTTTGGGTGTTGGACCAACCACTTCTGGAGTTGCTTCTACCGGCACAGCAGTTGGTTTTGGTTCAACAGGTTTTTCGCTCGCAACAACTCTAGCAACTTCTTTGTCTACAGCTTTGTTAACCCAATCATCATTTTCTGTACCAGCAATCCTGGTCCCATCACCTGATTGAGCAACTCTAGCAATTTCTCGGTCAACAGCTGCACTGACATCACTACCTTTTGGTTCATATATTGCTAACGAACCAAGGAATTGATTGCTTAAGTCTGGGTCACTTCCAATCCTAGACAAATCCGCATCAGGATGAGCTTTGGCAAAAGTTTGTAAAAATTCACCAGTTTCTTCTTCTGACCAACCTTTTTGATCTAACAAAATATGTGCACCCGGATCAGTTTCTGCCCAAGCGGAGTAAGCATTAAATTCTTTTTCGCCGTGTCCACCAAATGTATCTGGTACAACAGCAGCCGAGCCAGTTGGTGTTGTATCAAGCGGTAATAACACACCTTTCTCAATTACAATTTCTTCTCCTTTTGGTACTGGAACTCGTCCACCCAAAACATCTGGTGATTTAATTTCTTTCGCCACCTTATACGCCTCGCCTTCTTCCATTATCGGCTTACCTTTTTCATCCAAACCAAGGAAATGGGCATTCTCGCCTTTAGCATAAAGATCTTGATGAGCAAAATCAATACCAGAATTTGCCAAGGTTGTGCCAGATTGTTGTTCTAGTGCCAAATATAATTTCTGAACCATTTCTGGGTCGGAAGATTTATAATTATTTACCAACTCGGCCAAACCTTTGCTTCCACCAACAGTTTCTAATGCCACTCCGTGTAAATTTAAACCAGCTTTATCGGTTAGATAACTTAAAGCATTGGCTTTGCCATTAGCACCAGAATTAAGAATTGCTTCCAAAATTGTAAGTTTACGCCTGGCATCAGCTTCGATAATAGTATCTATTACTTTACCAGTTTGCACATCTTTACCAGCAAAAACTTTGGCGGAATCATAAATTTTTTGAACTGTTCCCGAATCTTTTGGCAAACCGTATTTTTCTGCTAACATTGTCACTTCCGCATTTGCACCAGGATGTTTTTCTAAAAACGAATTTACATAATTTAAATTCACTTCTTGAACAATTTCCGGTCTAACCAAAAATTGCGATTTTACTATTTTCTGAAACGCTTCTGGATCTTTTACAACATCACTCTCAACCACACCTTCTTCTTCTCCAATTTGTATTGATCTTTCTAAAACTTCTTTAATTGTAGTGTCCGACACATTAATTCCTTGAGCTTTAAGGGCATCAGCTTCTGCTTGAACAGAAGAATCACCAACTACCTCTCTTAATGTTTCTGGATTAACTCCAGCTCCATCTGCAGGCGCATCACCAGTTTGTTCCACTGCAGAACCACCCCGAACAACGTCAGGATTTGATGTTGTGCTACCGTCTGTTTTTTCTACCAGATTACCACTACCTTGAGGAGCTTCGGGATCTGCTTTTTCATTTGCAAAATAACCCAATTTTCTAACGTCTAAACCACTTCGTTCTTTAGCAATCAACTCTTTTCCTAATGCAATTTCTCTATCAATTTCTTTCAATTTTTCAGGATCGCTAGTGTTATTTTTCTCTTGTGCCATACGATCCATAGCCGACTTAATATATCCAACTCTACCTTTACTAGTTGCCAAATCAGCTGGCGGCACCTCGCCCTTGCCAAACACCTTGCTCCACAAATTTCCAGGCATGCTTAATACCCTATCAACATTATTTGAAAAATTTTCACCCATGGTTTTAAGCAATCCATTCTCTTTTAAATTTTCCAAAAACTTATCAAGCTGTTCTCCCATTCCCGATCCTTCGCTTGCAGCTGTTCCATAAATACCAAAACCACGCATTACCACACCCACCGATTGAACAAAATCTATTACTCTTTTAGTTTTGGTAATGTCTGCATCTTTTTTCGCACCTTGCAAAGCCAAACCGCGCGCAGTTTCGATAGTAGCGTTAACTGTTACATCTTTTAAAATAGCATTTAATTTATCTAATCTGCTATATTCTGCTCCTTCTGCTTTATTTTGTTTAACTTCATTTAATGCTTTTCTAGCGCGTTCAATCATTGCACCGCCAGCATAAATAACAGCCCTAGTAGCCAGCATACCCGAAAACGTGGTAGCAGTTACCAAAGCATCACGAGCAATACTAATAGCCGAAATCTTTTTAGTTAAATACGCGGCAATTTCTTGTTGCATCTTTTTAGCCGCTTCATCTTCGGCCGTTTTAATTTCTGCTTCATATTTTGTAACAATTTCTTCCACACGACCTAACAATCTTTTTTTGCCTTCTGGATTAATATTTTTAGCATTATTAATCTTATTTACTAATTCTGCTTTTGCGCCATCTATTTCGGCTTTTTTAACATCTGTTCCAGACAATTCTGGATTAGCAAGTGACACTGCATCAATAAGGCTACGACCAGTCTTTGCTACTTTTGCCAATTCTGCCATTTTACCAATCAATTCTTCGGTCTGTTTTAAAATATTTTTAATTTCCTTTCCACCCTGCAAGTTAGCAGCAATATCGCCATAATTTCCTTTTGCCAAAACATCTTCAGATTTTTTCTTATACAAAGTATCCCAACCATAATGGGCTAACCCACCCAAATCTGTTAAAAATTTAACACCAAAAACAGTAGATGCAGTTTTATATGCCACACCACCCAAAGCTAAACCAATTTCTTTTTGCCAAACCGCTTCTTTTATGCCTTTTACCTGTTCCCATCTTTCCCCCCAACTAGTTTTCTTTTTGTCTTGTGTGTCTACGGTATTTGCAGCTGTTTGATCAACGTTATCTAAAGGTTCAATATTTTCTTGATCAGATTCTGAAAGTAAACCTTTTTTAACAAAATATTCTTTTGTGCTTTTTACAAGATACCCTAACCTAATAGCAAGTTCTTCATTTGAGTACGCGGTAAAAACAGTTTCATCATCAAAATATCCATTTTTATTACTAATACTCAAACCATACGTTTTATTAGTCTTGTTAAAATCAACAGCAACAGACACTCTATCATCTCCAATAAAATACTCATATACCAAAGTATCTTCATCAAATGCTGAAAATTTACAATTCACCCCAGCAATCTCCATATTCACCACCGCACCATCTGGTGCCACGAATTTTTCTTTGGTAAATCCAGCGGTTACTGGTTCCCCTTCTTTTTTACCATCACCACCTGCTGCATTTGGCGCTGTTTCTTCAGCCTTCAATCCCGCTTTTTCGGCCATTGCGCGTATTTGTTCTATTGGTAAATTGGTTAATTTTGCCAAATCGCCCAACCAATCACCTTCTATGTTTAAGTATAAACTATGCGGTTTTTGTCTGTCGTCATATCTAGAGGTACTCGGGCCACCTGTTAAAAATATTTTACCAAACTTATTATCTTTAGACACTGCTTTGTGTAGTTTCATTTTCTTTAACACCTTAATCCTATCTAAAGTTTCTTGTTCCTTTTCTGGTGTAAAACTATCTTCGTCATTGTGTATAACTAAATCACTAAAAAAACCACTGGCTTCTTTGCTAATTTTTTCTCTTGTATACCATATCTTAATCAATTCCTGAATTTTACTTTCCCAATCAGCCGATTCTAAATTTAAGGCTATATTACCACTATTAATTCCATGTTCACCATACCCAGCTCTCAAATATACCCCTCCTTTAAAATCGCTTTGTTTCAAAATCTCCCATAATTTTGCAATTTGCAATTTGAAATTTTCCAAACCTAATTTTTCCCCACTTTCAAAACCATTACTAAAAACCAATATACGTTTTTTTGCACCAATTGATTTGATAAATTTTTCTACTTGTTTACGTTTTTCTTTGGCTTCTTCTTTTGTAAGTGCTTTTATTTCTTCTGCATCAGGCGCAAAAATCTCATCCGCTACATTTTTCTTTCCAGCTTCTTCTTTCTCCATAGCTTCTTTCTTGGCAACCACTATATCTTTTAATTTTTGAAATTCGTTTTTAAAAGCTTTAACAAATTCTTGGGCACCACCTTTGTCTGCTGTCCAAACTAATTCGGATTTTGTTTCAAATCCTGAGCCGGGCTCTCTATCATAATCCGTTCCTTCAAATTTGTATTCTAATTTACCACCACCAAGAGTTACTTGGTAGATTGTTATCCTATAATTCGAACGACCAGAATCACCAATAGAATAAACAGACGAAATGTATTTAGCGTTATCATAATCAGCGCTATCTGTTTTTACCCCAAAACCACCAACTCGCAGATCCACCCAGTCTGCACCACCTTTAAAATGTATCCTATCTTCTTCAGCATCAAAATCAACATCGGCGATATTTTTTATATTTTCTATTTCTGCTGCTGGTTGTACTTTTTCTGCTCGCTCATCCCTAGTCGTATCTGCTAATTCTTTGGCACCTGCTGCCTCTGCCGCTATTTGCGCATCAACCGGCAAAGCTTCAGGCCCAGTTACAAGCTCTTCTTCTACAATCTCTGCCTCTGGCAACACCGCTTCTTCTGCCGCGCTAGCCAATTGCTCGCTCAAACTCTCAATACCAGCCATACTAGATTCTAATTGCGCCTTCAATTCTTTTGGATTAATACCTTTTATATCACTAACATCTTCCCATTTTTTCTCTCCTGGCACTTTATAAGAAAGTTCCACGCCATATTGGTCTGTTTTTGCATCTCGATATACTTTTAACGAAAAATCGGCCACACCCAGCTGATTTGCGCCAACTTTGGTAATACCATATCTTCCGGCGGTACTAGTAGTTGTATCGGCACCTACTCTAAAACCCGTTCTTTTTAAATCAAAAACTTTACCATCTGGTAAAACAATTTTATCATTCTTAAATTCTGCTGGTTTTAATTTTGATTCTTCTTCTGCCACGGGTTTGACCATTACTGTTGGCTCAAAAACTGGTAAGCCCTTTTCTTTTTCCGATTTAATAACTTCCCCATTAATACTTAATAATTTTTCTTTAGCACTTTTTAAATTTTTTTGTTTGTCAGTTTTGCTTTTTAATTTTTCGGAAAAAATAGCTTCCAAACTTTTTAATTGTTTTTTAATTCCCCCCAATCTTTTTGAACTAACGTTTTTTGATCTCTCTTTTAAACGATAATACTTATACAACGCTTCTAAATCAGCCAATTCTGTAGCCACTTCTACACCCCTCTCAAATTCTGCTTTTTTTAATACTTCTAAATCTATTTGTTGTGTATCGGTTGGCCCAACATCTGCACTAGATGTTGTATCCTTTACTGCAGGAATTATTGCAGTTTCGTGGGGCCCAACAGTTTTTTCGCTACCTGCCACAACCGCTTTAACTTTACCCGTAAGATCCAGCCATTCATCAGTAGCAACTTCGTCTGCAATTTTTTCTTTTTCTTTGTCCACAACCGCTGGCAAAGTTTTGACTACTTTACTCTCTACTTCTTCTAAACGAGATAATACAGCTTTAAAACTATCTTTTATTCGTTTTAAATCTTGGTGAAATTCTGTGCCACTAGCATAGTTTTCGTCTTTTTTTAATGAACGCTCAAATTGAAAAACTAGTTTTTCAAGATCGCGCACATTCTTATACAAACCCCCTGCCAAACCTCTTACTCTCTCAAATCTTTTTTGTACATTTTCAAGAAAATTTTGAGCATGCTCGGCATTTTGTATGCCATAGTCTATATTTTCTGGTCGCACTCCTTCACCGGTGATTTTAGCCATATTAAATTTGATTAGGTAATTTATTGATAAAATTAATTATTTTTTCTTTTTTCTTTTTATCAATTTCGGCCAGCACTTCGGCGTTTAGCGTTTGTGTATCGCGGGTTAAATCGGCAATTTCTTTTTCAATTTCGTCTAACAACAAATTCAAGCGGTTAGCTTTGGCTTCATCGGCAGTTAAATTTTGTGGGTTATTTCCTCCCATATATTTGAGTGATATTATTGATTTGACAGAGATCCATCACATACGTTCGGGATGACAAGTAAAAAACTATTTATCTCCGCCCAAGGCGGATCCGTCTTAGTCGGACATTTTGTTAATTTCTTTTTCCAATTTTTCCAATTCTTTTTGAGCAGTGGCGGTGGCGGTGGCAATGGCAGCATCATGGGTGGTTTTTATTGTTTCCAATTCTTTAGCAAATTCTTCATCAATTTTTCCAGTTTTTTGATTAGCATATTGCACTTCCAAAATTGCCAAAAATCTTTGCAATTGTTCGGGGGTAAATTGAGGTAATATATCCAAAATCGCCTGTTTTACTTCGTCGGCAACATCAAGCGAAGCAATCAAAACACCCAAACGTCTGCCATCGTTTTCGGCGTCAGTTAAAATTTGTTTTAACTCTTCGTCGGTAGGCTGATTAGCAGACTGATTTACCGGCATAGCTGTTTGTGTTTTTTTAAAAAAATTAAACATAGAATTTTAAAATAATTAATTTTTATACACCAAACATTCCTCTTTTATAGCGCGCTGTCCACCAACTAGCCAACAAAACACCAAGCACAAAACCAATAATGGTATTGGCTAAATAATTTGGACGATCTGGCAAGCGTGACACCAAGGCATTGTTTACTGGTTTAACAGTTACATCTCCACCTATATATTCCCACCCCCGAGTGGTAACGGTTTGGGTAACTGCATCCGAAAAAGCACGGGCATCATCTTGATTGCCGCTATATACTGTAATATTTAACAAACCTGTACCATACACCATGCTGCCTTGTACATCTTTTTTCCAATTCTTACGTTGATCGCGATCAGATAAATTTTGCCAACGAGTTTTATCAAAAACCACATTGGTATTTTCCATTACTTTATTGTAAAAATCGGTTGTTTTCATTACTTGAGCCAAATTTTCGCCAATGCGTTCGGAAGATTTGATTTGGGTGTATGGATCAACCCCGGTTTTATCACGAGTAATAATTAATACTTGTGAGCTAGCACTATATTGGCTGGGAAACAACAAACTTACCACGAGCGAAAGCATAGCAAAAATAACGCCCCAGACAATAATGATTTTGAGGTGCTTGCGAAGAAGATGCAACATAAATTTGATTTTTAATTTACCCCACACAAGGTGGGATCCGTCCTTCGGCGGGAAATTATTAATTTTTAATACCTCTACTTTTCTAACCTTTAACTTCCACTACCTTTACATCAACAACCATTTCTTTTCCACCGCGCAAAATCTGCAACTTAACCGTATCTCCTATTGGAGTGTTATAAATAGTATACCACAAATTTGCCTGATCTGCAATTTGTCCGTTAATTTTACTAACAATATCACCTACATGTAACAAATTGCCTGTTGTTAATATTTTGTTAACATAAAATCCAACCACCGCCTGATTTTTAATTAACAATGGTTGCTCGGTAGAAAACCAACCTTCCACACCTAAAGAAGAATAACTAAATTGTTCTTGGGCCGCTAAAAATCGATTGGATAACAAATCAATATAAAAAGATGGCAAGAGCAACCCGTCGGAGCGAACAATACCCTGTAACTGACCGTCATTGTTAAAACTTAATGACCCGGATGCAAAATTACCTGACGTTAGAAAAGTATCAGTAGGTGCTGTGTCTAAATGAGGTAAAACCAAATTTTTAGCCACTGCTTCTTGAATATACGCCCATTGCCAGCGATTATTAGAAAAAATAAAGTTATCATCATTTACTTTAACTTTAGGAGCAAACGAAGTTACTTTAAATTGAGCATTTACCAAAGATTTACCATTGGGTAAAGCACCAACTTTTAAAAGTAAAATTTCTGAACGATTATCTGCAACCACTTTAGAAACACCGTAAACCGAGCCATCAGAAAGCAATAACCGCCAAGTTTTATAATTTAGCTGGCTGGGTTTTTGCATCACCATCCAGCCGTCGGAAGTAATAAAAACCGCCTGGCCAATACGATTTTTTGTCGCCAAAAATCCAACTGCTCCGGCAGTATTTTCTTGAGAATAAACAGTAGTAATTTTTTCTTCAATTTCATGACGCAAACTATCGGATAATTGATTGCGATCTTTAATTACACTTTGAGATGTTATCCAGTTATTCCCCCCGCCAAAACCAGGCCAAATCCAGCCAATCATCATGGCTGCACCCGACAGCCCGGCTACAACACCAAAAAAAGCTGCGGCTGTCAAAAGCTTTACGCGTTGCCATTTGTGATAATGTTCGACATTGCAAACTGGTGGTGGTAAATGAGGTGGAATGGGCATAGAAATTTTTAATTTTTAATTTTTAATTTTTAAAAATCGAGACATTTTGTCATTATTTAAAAATTAAAAATTACAAAATTAAAAATTCAACCCTATTTCCATCTGGCTATTAGCAGTAAAAACAAAATTAATAAAACAAAGTTAATAATAAGGAATGGGGTTTGTTTTTTCCAATTTACACCTAGTTTAGATAGCTGAAATCGACCTAACAACCATAACACATACCAAAACCAAGATAATAATAACCCGTTAATAAAAAACCCTAACGGCCAAAGCGAAATCGCCCAAGCTGTTTCTAAAAATATTATACCTAACACAATTTGCCATAATAAAAATTTCTTATCACGCAAAATTCCATATTCTTTCCACCACCAACCAGCTAATAAAGCAGACAAAACAGTGGCAGACAAAAACCACCACCATCGATTAATATTAAAAATCTGTAACGATAATACAGCATATACCCCACTCCAAATTCCTGCCAAACCAAATACACACGATAAAAATTGCCAACGACGATATGGCTTCAGTACAAAAGAAAGCTCGTTACCTTTAACTGGTACTAACCAAAAACTTAAAGCTGGACCAAACACAAAGGCCAAACGTAAAAGCCAAACAGTCCAACCCCATTCTACAAACAGAATAAAAGACAAAGCCCCTAAACCAAAGAAAAACAAAGAAACAAAATGATGCCAGCGATTAACCTCGGTAGGATAACTAACCAATCGCACCAAAACTGCCCAAAACAACAACCGAAATCCTGCCCAAACGAACAAAATCCACCAAGCACCAATCAGACCAAGCCACCAAATAAAAATGGCTCCAAAAATAACTTCAAAAGCAGCCGCTAATTTGGGATGGAAAGATAGATTTTGAGGTAATTTCATATAGAACAATTGTAGCAAAAAAATTAGTATTAGTAAATAGTAACTTAGTTCATAGCCAACAGCCAATAGTTCATAGTTACAGGCCTATTGGCTATGAACTATTGGCTATGAACTAACAACAGTTTGCTTTTTACTAAAAAACCTGTTAATATGATAACAATATGACCGATTTAGCCACTAATAAAAAAGCATTTTTTGACTATGAAATCCTCGAGAAATTCGAAGCTGGCTTAAAATTAACCGGCCAAGAGGTAAAATCTGTCAAAAATGGCCATATTAGTTTAAAAGGGGCTTATATCACTTTTCATAATAATAAGGCTTGGCTTACCAACGCCCATATCTCCAAATACCAGCCAGCTGGGCCTATGCCCGACTACGATCCTACTGCCAATCGCGAAATTTTGCTTCATAAAAAAGAACTCCGCCATTTACAGACAAAAACCATGGAAAAGGGCTTGACAATTGTACCTCTTTCAGTGTATACTAAACTCCGCTTTGTTAAGGTTCAAATCGGAGTCGGTCGTGGCAAGAAATTACACGACAAACGCGAAACCATAAAAAAGCGCGATAACGAAAGAGAATTGCAGAGAACTTTAAAAAATTAGTTGATTTATTTCGAGTTTTGGATTTCGAATTTAAAAAGCGGGGGTGCCGGGCTTCGACAGAAGCTTGCGGTTACGCCGGCATACCGAGGCGGCCTCAGACCTCGTTAATAGATGGGGCAACTTAATAAGTGCCAACTTATTTTCAAAAGTAAAATCCGTAATAGCTAGCGCTTTCGGCGAAGGCTGTTGCAATTTTGCTCCGGTCGCAGCTTAGGCTGTAACCCATCGTCTACGCTATACTCTGTAACGTAAAACGGTGTCACTCACAGAGAGTAGGTTTAAATTACTGCCCGTTGATTTAAACCGAAAGACTCACAGGCTCGTGATTGGTCGCTTTTGCTTTTTTATCAGGCCAATCATCAGATAATTAAAAAAGCTAAGTATGTAGAAGACGTAATCAAAGTTATCTAGACGCGAGTTCAACTCTCGCCACCTCCACAGCGCGCTTTAATACGCGCTAGTAAAAAGTTCATAAAGTTATAAAGTAAAAAATTCATAACCTACTATCTTACAAACTTTATAACTTTAAACTTTACAAACTATTATGCGCATTTCACACAAACGAAAAAAAGAAGAACCGAAAAAAATGTATTTTTATAACGAGGGTATTGTCGCCCCACAGGTTTTGGTTCTAGACACCGAAGGTGATAGCGTTGGCGTTATGAAAACCGCCGAGGCCATTCGTTTGGCCCGAGAACAAGAACTTGATTTGGTAGAAATCAACCCCAAAGTTGATCCTCCAGTAGCTCGCATCATGAATTTTAGCCATTTCAAATACGAACAAGAAAAAGAAGCTCGTATCCGCAAAGCTCATCAACACGTGGTAGACATTAAATGTATTCGTTTGTCTCTCCGTATTGGTAAAAATGATTTAGAAATTCGCAAAACCCAAGCTTTAAAATTTTTAAACCAAGGCGACAAAGTTAAAATCGAGGTTGTATTACGCGGTCGCGAAATGCAACAAGGTGCAATGGCTCTTGATATGACCAAAAATTTTATTGCCACTATCAATGCCACACACCCGGTTCGTTTTGATCAAACTATCGAACGCCAAGGTAACAAAGTTACCGCTATTATTGCTAAAAGTTAATTACTAAAAATATATGCCTAAATTAAAAACCCACCAAGCCACAGCCAAAAGATACAAACTAACTAAAAATAAAAAAATAAAAAAAGTAACTTGCGGACAAAATCATTTTAACTCCCGCGAGAATGGCAAAGTCGGACGCAATAAAAAATCCGATACTATTTGTAGCTCCGCCTTAGACCGAGTAATGCAAATTGCTTTGCCACACGCTTAATAAATATTTTAAATAAACTACTATGACCCGTATTAAAGGTGGCGTACTACACGCCAAAAGACGCCGCGGAATTTTGAAACATACCAAAGGTTTTCGCTGGGGACGCAAATCAAAAATTAAGGTAGCAAAAACTGCAAAAATGAAAGCTGGCCAATTTGCCTATGCTTCTCGCCGTACCAAAAAACGTCTAAATCGTGGTTTGTGGCAAGTTAAAATTAATGCTGCTGTTCGCGCCCTAGATATGTCTTACAGCAAATTAATGGGATTATTAAAAAAGAACGAAATCGAATTAGACCGAAAAGTATTGTCCCAAATTGCTGTCCAATATCCAAAAATGTTTGCCAAAATCGTAGAGGTTGTAAAAAAATAATTTTGCGTCAAATATTTGAAGTTATCCACAGTATTTGGTTTGACAAATTGGAAAAAATACTGTATTATATTAATATCATTAACAAAGGTCCTGAAAATGTTCGGTAGAGGCGGAATTACCCCCTCCTTTAATTCTTGTCTCCATCGAACATCTTCAGGATCTTTTTTGTTACTCAAAATATTGACATTTCTTCAAAATTGTGGTAAAACTTTACCACAACCCCAACCCGGAGAAAGTTATGTGGGCAGTCGCGAACTTTGAGCTGTTTCTGTATGATCATCGCGAGATGATCGGCGATGCGGCTCCGCACATCCTGATGCGTGCGATTCGAGCCAGCAAGTCGATCGGTCTCATCAGCACCGACAAGTCGGTGCTGTTCGACATCATGAGTGGCAACATGATGTTGTGCGGGATGTTCCTCACCGATTTCGAGACGGAACATCATCAGGCCGTGCAGAACCTGGCGATCGATGGCCAGATCGAACGATTCGGCGACAAAGGAAGCAGAGATATGGCGTTGGAGGACATCGCCGGCACGATCCACATCCTGTTTGGGCAAACCGTGCCATACGTGTTCGACCCCTTCCTCGAGGGACAGAACACAGACGGAGCGGCGCTCAATACCCTCATCCGCGAAGAACTCGCGAAAAGGGGCGTCGAGTGGCCGACCGATGTGAACATCTTCCGAGTGGGGTGAAAAAGGAGGCGGAGGCTACCCAAGTCCTCCACACACCCCGACTGTCGCACCGACCGTCGGGGACAGCAAAAAATAGCTTACTTGTTTAGGCTATTTTTTAATAAAAAAATTTACCCGATTAGCCCTTGACGAATTGTTAAAAATTTTGTATAATTTTACCATCCTAACAAACAATTTAAAAAACCAAGTACAAAAACTTGGGTCGGTAGTTCAACTGGTTAGAGCACCGCCCTGTCACGGCGGAAGTTGCGGGTTCGAGTCCCGTCCGACCCGCTCAGCACACAATCCACCATTAAAAACGGTGGATTGTGTGTTTATTAAAGCAAAATTATCGGTTATAAACGAAAGGATATATTCCAATTTATTTACTAAAATTCCATACTTAAAGATAAGGCATTGCTAACTACAATAAAAACCCACACCGGTATGCTTATGAATATAAAATTGATGGTCACCACATAGTTTTAACGCAGTTTATTTTTACTTGATTTAATGACCAAAAAGGCGTAAACTAAAAAAATAATTAATATATAGAGAATAAAATAAATAAATAACTTTATTAAAACTGAAATTTTAAAACTTGAACGAAATTTCTTTATTATCAGTATATTGTCTACCATCATCGGGTATGAATAATTATAATTTCAATACGGAATAAAAATATTTCGCTTAAAAAAACACTTAATACTAAAAACTAAATAACTTAAAATATATGATTCCAGGTTGGTTTATATCAATAGCAACTTTTCCAGGAGTAATAATACACGAGTGGGCTCATAAAAAGTTTTGTGACTGGACCGGAGTTGCGGTCCACAAGGTTATATATTTTCGTTTTGGCAATCCTGCCGGTTACGTTATGCATGATAAACCAGAAAAATACAAACAAATTTTTTGGATTTCAACTGGCCCATTAATTATCAATTCTGTATTAGCAATATTTTTAGGTTATTTTACAACATTAACACAGCCAGAAAGCCCATTGTATTATCTGATATTTTGGGTAGCAATTTCTTTAGGTATGCACGCTTTCCCTAGCGATCATGACGCAAAAAATATTTTTAATGAGGGTAAAAAAATAATAAAAAATGGAGGATCAAATTTACATTATTTGGCCTATCCATTTTATGGTTTAATTTGGATTGCTAATAAATTGAGATTCATTTGGTTTGATTTATGGTACGCTATCACTCTTGTATCTCTAGGCAGCTTAACATTTTAGTTTGCGGATTCAATCTTACAATAATTATAAATAGATTCTCCAAACCCAAATATTGGCGCGGTAAATCTTTTAAGAAAAACAGTTGCCATATATAAACTTAACCTTACTAAATTTTCGGATTGGATTGAAAAAAACTAAACGAATATATTTATAGCCAACTAAAGTATTTAGAAAAAACTGTGAAAGATAAAATTTTGTTTAACATCCTTAAAAACAAAAAACGCTTCCAAGCGTTTTTTTGTTTTTAAGATTAATTTTTATTCCTTCAACTCAAACCGCTCAAACCTTTCTAACATTTCATCAAACGTTTTCGTATCACCTCGTAACTCTACATTACTTTTTGCTTTTTTATAGCCATTTGGATAAAGTTCTAAAACAGCATAATCTGTACCATTGGGTAAAGTATCTATTAAGCGAATCGCTGGATAATTTTGCCAAGTAGTAGTAGAAATTTTATCTAAAGCAACTGTGTGTTTAATTAGTTGATTATTAATTGATAACCAGCTATTGTCATTATCATTATAAAATGTAATAGTATCATCTTTGTGTTCTAATTCCCAAGTACCTGGATACATAACAGAAAATTTTGCAAAACCATCTTCACTATAATTACTTAATTGTTGGCTTTTTAATTCATTTACAATTTCCTCTCGCAACTGACCTTTTAAATTTATTAGTTGTTCATTCATTGAAACTTTAATATCATCAGCCATTTTTTGGGTACTAACAGTCTGACAAGTATAACCCGACAACATTCCCACCAAACCAATAATTCCAAGCACTGTCAACACTTTTGACGCCACCGCCAATCGTAGTGGGGCATGACGCGTACCAATTTTCTTTTCCATGACCGCAATTCGCTCACGAGTTTTTAAAACTGTATCGGGGTTGAGTGATATACTATCAATCCCCTCTTGTACCAAAAATTCGGCAAATTCTGGATAGTCGCTTGGTGCCTGACCACAAATACCCACTTTGCGTTTGCATTCGTGGGCTACACGAATTACTTGGCGAATTAAAGTTTTTACTGCTTCGTTATTTTCATCATACACATGGGCTACCACCGACGAATCCCGATCAACTCCCAAAGTTAATTGGGTTAAATCATTCGAACCAATACTAAACCCATCAAAAATTTGCGCAAATTCACGCGCCAAAATTACATTAGATGGAATTTCGCACATTACATAAACTTGAAGCCCGTCTTTGCCGCGCTCTAGCCCAAATTCTTTCATTATAGCCAAAACTTTTTTACCCTCTTCTACCGTGCGACAAAACGGCACCATTACAATAACATTTTTTAAACCCCAAACTTCTCGCACTTTTTTAAGGGCCGCACATTCTAGTTTAAAACCTTCTTTGTATTTTGGATCATAATACCGCGAAGCGCCACGCCAACCAAGCATTGGATTTTCTTCTTTTGGCTCATATTCTGCTCCACCAATTAAGGTAGCATATTCATTAGTTTTAAAATCTGACAAACGCACAATTACATCATGGGGGTGAAAAGCTGAAGCAATAAACGCCACCCCTTCGGCTAATTTGTCGATACAATATTGTTTTTTGTCTTCATACCCAACTGTCAATTCATCTATTTTACTCCTTACTCCTTTATCCTTTATCTTTTTATAATTTACCAGCGCCAATGGATGAATTTTGATAAAGTTGGTAAAAATAAATTCCTCGCGAGCCAAACCAACTCCATCGGATGGAATGGCTGATAATGTAAAAGCCGAATCGGGGTTACCCACATTCATCATGATTTTGGTTTTGGTTGGTGCCAAATTTTTAATCTCAGTTTTTTCTACCGAAAATGGTAACAGCCCCCTGTATACATAACCCTGTTCACCTTCTGCACAAGAAACAGTTACCTCTACTCCCGGTTTAACCAACTGACGAGCTTTGGCAGCCCCTACAATGCACGGAATACCCAATTCTCGCGACACAATAGCCGCATGAGATGTTTTACCACCTTGCTCGGTTACGATGGCCGAGGCAATACGCATAATTGGTTCCCAATCTGGATCGGTAATACGCGTAATCAAAACTTCACCTGGTTTAAACTGTTTCATTTGTTTGGGCGAATTAATAATCCGCGCTTTGCCCTGTCCAATCTTTTGCCCTACACTAATACCTTTAGCAATAATGTTGCCTTTTTTCTTTAAATTATAATTTTCGATAACACTAACCGAAGCGCGTGATTTTACGGTTTCGGATCTTGCTTGCACAATATATAATTTCCCAGTTTGACCATCTTTGGCCCATTCGATATCCATAGCGTGACCATAATGTTCTTCTATCATTACACCCCATTTAGACAGTTGTACTACTTCATCATCACTAACACAATATTTTTTCTGATCAGATACCAAAACTTTATCTTGTTTGGTACCGCCTTTTTTATCGTAAACTAACTTTACTTCTTTACTGCCTAATCTACGACTAATAATTGATTTAAAGCCTTTTTTAATACCATCTTTAAAAACATAAAATTGGTCTGGTGTTACCCGACCCTTAACCACATATTCTCCTAATCCATAAGCAGCATTAATTAAAACCACACCCTTAAAACCAGATTCGGTATCCAAAGTAAACATTACACCAGAAGTACCCACATCCGAACGTACCATTTGTTGCACACCAACCGATAAGGCCACCACCATATGATCAAAACCTTTAGCTTCACGATAAGAGATAGCCCGATCGGTAAAAAGAGAAGCAATACATTTTTTTACAGCAATCAAAATTTCTTTGTCACCTTTAACATTTAAATATGTTTCTTGTTGGCCAGCAAACGAGGCGTCTGGCAAATCTTCGGCGGTAGCCGACGAACGTACTGCCACTGCTACACCATTCATTTTTTTGTAAGCTGCCACCACTTCTTTTTTAATTTCGTCAGGAAAATCCGCTGCCAAAATCATTTTACGCACTATTGCTCCAGCCTTAGACAAAGCTCTCACATTTTTTACATCCAAATCTTTTAAAACAACTTTAATTTTTTTATCTAATTTGTTGTCTTTAATAAATTTCCAATAAGCTTCGGCAGTTAACGCAAAACCATTAGGAATACTAATTCCCTTTTTGGTTAATTTGCCATACATCTCTCCCAGCGAAGCGTTTTTACCGCCTACAATTGGTATGTCTTTAATTGTCAGATCTTTAAACCAACGAATATACATAGCGTATATAGTATATCACACTTTTATTAGTTTTAAAAACCCCTCTTCCTTTAAAATTTTTACCCCCAAATCCTGTGCCTTATCAAATTTACTTCCCGGTTCTGCGCCCACAACCACATAGCTGGTTTTCTTACTTACCGATTCACTAATTTCACCACCCAATTCTCGAATTTTTTCTTTAGCTTCGTCACGTGACATTGATTCTAAACTGCCAGTTAAAACAAATGTTAATCCAGCTAATTTTTGCTGTCCTGTTTGAATAGACAAACTTTTAATCTTTACTCCATTAGCCAACAAACTTTCCACTAATTTTATATTCTCTTCTCCTTTAAACCAATTATAAATAGATTCTGCCACTCTTGGGCCGATATCGTTGACTTGTTGTAATTCTTCTAGACTAGCTGCCATGATATTATCTAAATTTCCGAAGTGTTTGGCCAATCGCAGAGCGGTTTCTTCGCCTACATGATGAATACCCAAAGCATAAATAAAACGACTTAAAGTAGTATCTTTTGATTTTTCAATAGCCAAAATCAAATTCTCTGCCGATTTTTCTGCAAAACGATCAAGCGGTTCTAAATCGCCTTGGGTCAAAGTAAAAATATCAGCCGCATTTTTAATTATTCCCTCATCTACCAACTGTTCCACAATTGCTTCCCCCAAACCATCAACATCAAAAGCATTTTTAGAAACAAAATGAATTAAATTTTCTAATTCTTTAGCATAACATTTAGAATTTGTACAAAACAATGCCACCGACTTATTTTGCTTCTTTCCCAATACCTCACGACGCAATACTGGAGAATGGCAAATTGGACAAATTTTTGGTTCAGGGATATTTTTTTCGCTTCCATCACGCATTTTGTCTAGCACTCGTACTACTTTAGGAATAATATCACCAGCTTTTTCTACCACTACTGTATCGCCTACTTTAACCCCCAATCGTTTAATCTCATCAAAATTATGCAAAGTAGCATGGGTAACCGTTGTGCCAGCTAATTTAACTGGTTCCATTAAAGCCACCGGTGTTAATGCACCAGTCCGGCCAACCTGAACATATACTTCTTTTATTTTTGTTGTTCCTTGCTCGGCTGGAAATTTAAAAGCAATCGCCCAACGTGGAGCTTTACCAGTAAAACCCAAAGCATCCTGATATTTTTTTTGATTAACTTTTATTACAATTCCATCAATCCAAAACGGAAATGAATCCCGTTTTTTTTGTATTTCTTTATAAAAAGCAAAAATCTCTCCCAAATTTTTACATAATCGCCAATCATTGGCTGTTAAAAAACCTAACTGCCTTAATTTTACCAATTCCTCCGCTTGAGTTTCTGGAGCGTTGGTGCTAGAAATATCATATGCGGTTAAACTTAGTTTTCGCGCTCTAACCACACTTGGATCAAGTTGACGAATTGTGCCGGCTGCGGCATTACGTGGATTGGCAAACAAAGCAACGCCATCTTTTTTTCTTTCCACATTTATTTTTTTAAGCATCTCCGATCCAAGCCACACTTCCCCTTCAGCAATCAAATCAACTTCTTCATTCAATTTTATAGGTACGCTGTAAATAGTTTTGATATTATTTGTTACATTCTCTCCCACTTTTCCATCACCCCGCGTTGCTGCGGTTTTTAACAAGCCCTTTTCGTATGTTAAAACCATATGCAAACCATCGATTTTTAATTCGCACACATAATCCAAATCTTTTGGGCGAGCACCGTGTTCTTTTTCTCCCGACGCCCGGTCGGAATCCCGTACTTCTTGTCGGGATAAATAATTCATTATCCTCTCTCCCCAATCAACCACTGCTTCTTCGTCAAAAGCATCATTAAAAGACCATTGTGGCACCTGGTGCACAACTTTTTCAAATTTTTCCAAAACTTTACCAGCCACCCGTTGAGTTGGCGAATCTGGTGTAATTACTTCTGGATACTGTTCTTCAATTTTTCGCAATTCGTCCATCAGCCCTTCATACATCGCATCGGTTACCTCTGGATCATTCAACACATGATACCGATACCGCAATTCATCAATCTGCGCCCGAAGTTTTTGAATTTTTGTTTGTAAATTATTTTCTAACATATTTATTTAAGCACTTTGTTCTTGAAATCTACGCTCGGCAATGGCTTTTCCTAATTCTTCACAACCTTTTTCTGGATTATTATAATAATCCATATAATTTATGCCATAATACCAATAAAATTGTGCGGTGCCTTCATCTTGCCTTACACCCATTGGTGCGTCGCGATCAGGTCTTGTCAAATCTTCTTCCAAATTCTTCATATATCTATCATTTTCTTCATTAATAATTTTCCAAATTATTTCCTTTAAAATTTTCACTGGTTTATTTGTATATTTGTCCATAAATTCTTTAGACCACATATCCAAACCATTACCTTGAAAATACCTCTTACTGCTTTCATAAAAATTCTTAAATTCTGTCTCAACCAATTTATCACGTATCCCATCTTTATTATTCAACAAATCCCTACTGTATTGAATATGGAATTCAGTACGCTCAATGTCTGTTAGTGGGCTTCTTTCTTTCATAAAATTAATATTTATTTTAATAAAATACTATTTTTTATTTAACACCATTCCATACCAACTTTCGGGCATGGTTTTAAATTTCATTTCTGTACCAACTGGTACTTGTTCAAAAATTTTAACATTTTCCTTAAATTTTAAATCTGGCCAAGCAGGATAAATTCCTTCAACTTTTAAACCCCACAACCAAAATACACAAACCATTACTGCCAGTATTTTTATCTTTGGCCATTGGCTTTGGGTAACCAAATATAACAAAGAAAACACAAACGCCAACATTGGGAAAAGCCAATACCGCCCTGCTGCTCCAGGCATTACCATTACCTGCCATTGTGGAATGGTTACACTAGCCATTGGTTTTAAAAGAGAAAACAGCAATACGATTAAACCAAACAACACTATTAATTTTACCTCTTTTTTCGCTTTCCATAAAGTTAAACTAATAACTACTACCCCAACCACAAAAGCCGATAAATAAATTGTAATTCCTAGCCAATTTTCCCAAACCAGCCAACGATTATAAAGATATGCAAAACCAACCTTACCAATCAATGATCCTAAAACTATTTGCCCAGAAAATATTTTAACAAATAACCAAAATGTCGCGCCAAGCGCCATATGGGAACGAGCGCTAAAACCAACAGCTAAAATAAAAAATACTTGCACCAAACCAGCCAATCCAACCACAATTACATTTAAAACATTTCTTTTCTGTGGCAGCCAAAACCAAGCTAAAAAAATAATTGGTAACAAAAATGCTGAAAACGGGCCGCTAATACAGGCAATACCCAATATGCTAGCGTCTAATACTTTTAGATATTTTTTAACCGGTACTTCACCTAACAAAATCATTAATGATAGTAACGCCAAAAACCATTGCGCATTAGTAATATTAGCATGCACTTCGGCTGTATTTGGTAAAAACAAATAAACCAAAGCAACAATAATTTTAAACCAAAAATTTGGAATAATTTTTTGCCAACGATTAGAAAACAAATAAACAACTGGCAAAGCTTTAATTGCAACTGCCGCTAAATTAAAAAATAATGGCGCATAAACTAGCGGTAAAAATTGTGCCATTAAACCAACCAAACGAGAAATGGTTTGCAAATACCCAGCCTCTGGTGTAAAAATAGTTGGCCACCAACCCAAATTATATATTTCTGCAAACCAAATCGTACCATCTTCTGCCCAAAACTGCGCATTAAAAACTAAATCCATCCTACGAATAATTATTAAAAAACAAGCCAAAACAAAAACCAATAATAAATATTTTGGTTTTAAACTTAAATCTTTATAAGATACTAAGAAATTTTTTATTTTCAAAATCACAGTTTTCTAACAATTTAATATCTTACCATTCACTATTACTATTGGCTTTGAACTATTGGCTAAGAACTCCAACGGCTCCGAACTATTTTAACAACCCTATATACCATTCTACCAAAGCTCGGCCGTTATATAATGTAAAAAATGTAGATAGTGCTAAAAATATTCCAAATGGAATTTCGGTATTGCGATTGGCTTTTTTACCTATTAATAAAATAACCGCATAAATTGCACCTAAAATATAGGCCAAAAATAAAGCAAAAATTGTTAATTGCCAACCTAACCATGCCCCCATCATTAAACCCAATCGAATATCACCGCCACCAATCCATCTACCACGCGAAATTAAATATTGAATCAAAAAGAAACCGCCACCAACCACCATTCCGAGCAATAAATCGGACAACTGGTAATTTAGTGCCCAATGATTAATAGCCAGCCCAATTATTACCCCCGGCCAAACAATTCGAGACAAAACCAATTGATATTTCCAATCATAAACAAAAATCACCACTAGACAGGTGAGAAAAAAAACATCACGCATCATCCACCATTCGCTAAACATGGTATTAATATTAACGTGATAATAAAAAACCATTGTCAAGGCGACAGCGGTTAATAATTCGGTCCAAAAATAAGAAGCGGGAATAAATTTTTTACAAGTACGACACTTGCCTCGTAATACCAAAAAGCTACACAACGGGATTTTTTCGTACCACATTAACATTCTACGGCAGTGCACACACATACTAAACCCCGAAACCACCCGAATATTCTCTCTGGTACGCCAAATCCAGGCATTCAAAAAACTGCCCAAAATTAGACCACAAACAAAAATAAATATATAAGAAATTGCCCCAATTAATGGAAAGTATACCTCTAAATGCATATGCAAATAGTATATCATAAGGTAAAATTTTTGCCAAACAAAAACAAAACCCTGTACTAAAAATGATACAGGGTTATTTTGTTTATAAAGCTACTTATAAACTAATCCCAGCTGGGGTTAATTTAATAGCACCTACCAAACCATTAACTTCGCCTTCTAAAGTACCATTAACCGTGTATGTACTTGAAGCCATGGTATAAGTATAATATCCACCTTGTGGATCTTTTGGTACTACACCCATATAAGCGTTAGTACAACCAGTTTGAGCAAATCCGGAAGAATTCAAACAAGCATGATCGGTATCTCCTAGGTTAATTCCAGCGCCGGTTGGATAAGCATTTTGATCAGTATAATACAATTCAAACGCAGTTTGAAGTTGTTTTAAATCTGCCAAACGTTTAGAATCACGTGCTTTAACACGAGCAGAACCCAAAGCAACTACAGCCAAAGTGGATAGTAAACCAATAATGGCTACTACGATCAAAAGTTCAATCAAAGTAAAACCTTTCTTATTCATAATTTCACCCCCCTTCCTATTAGGTTTGATTTCATAGAATATTATTCTATCACAACTATTTTATAACTGTAAAACTTTTTTAACTTTATCCACAACCTCGGAAGGTTTAAAGTGGGCCTTAATTAAATAATCAACTGCCCCTCCCTGCAAACCTTTGTCTACATCATCTTTTTGACCTAAATTAGTTAACAAAATAACTGGAATATCTTTAGTAGCAGGATCGGCTTTTAACTTTTCTAATACAGCAAAGCCATCCAATTTTGGTAATAAAATATCTAATAAAACTATGTCTGGCATTTTCTTTTTAATATCAGCCAAACCTTTTTCACCATTATCGGCAGTTACCACCTTAAAACCCTCCATTGTAAATTTTTTGGAATAGATATCAGACAAAAATGCATCATCTTCTACCAAAAAAACTGTAACGTCTCCTTGTTTTTTTTGACTAGACATAATAGTAATTAAATTTCTAATTAGTCATTTACAATAATACTATACCACATTTCTTAACGCCAAGCCAATTGCCACCGACATTCTTGGGCCAATTTTATGCAATAACGGTTTAAGCCCATCTTGAAAAACTATTCGGCCCCACGGATCACCCAAATAACACTTTAATTTAAATTTCTCAGCAATATATTCGGACAAAAATGGTAAATTCGCTCCACCACCAGTTAAAATTACTTTTTCTGGGCGTTTATTTTCGTTACCACTTTGACGCAAGTACATCTCAAAACTATATTCAATCTCTTTAATAATCGGGTCAATTATTGGAGCCAACAGGGTTAACAAATTTTCTTTAGATTGAGCTGGCGGTTGATTAGACCATTCGTTAAACAAATCATATTTTAATTGTTCTACCAAACTATCTTCTATCCCCAAAGTACGGCCTAATATTTTATTAATTTTGGCACCACCCAATTCTACACTTTGATGTGTTACGGCTACACTTTGATCAATAATGAAAAAATTCGTACGCTCGGCACCAATATCTACCAACATTACCACACTAGCATCACGCCCTACTAAAGCGCGCTCTAAAGCTACTGATTCTGGCTCTAAAGCATCTAAAATTAATCCGGCACGTTTAAAAACCTGTGTATAAAAAGTTACCACCTCACGCGGAACAGCGTTAACCAATACCCTAATTGTTTTTTGTTCTGGTAAGGCTGGCAAAATTTGATAATCTAATGCCATTTCTTCAATTGGTCGAGGAAGTAATTTTTTTATTTCTGCTTTTAAAATTGGGCCAAGCTCTTCTTTTTTTAATAAAGGTAAATTAATTAAAGCATGAAAAACCAAAGATATCGGCAAACTAACCGTTGCACTTTTAGAGACAGTTTTGGCTTGTTTACACACCAACCGCAACAATGCGGCATATTCTTCTATTTTTTTATCATTTAAACCAGGATCAGCTGCTGCCTTAGCTACTTGCTGGCTAGAAGTTTTGTGATCAGTTAATTCGTCGATTGTTTTGTCTACTGCGGCAAATACTCGATGCACATCCTGCGGAGCCGAAGTTAGACCATAGGTAAACAGTACTGGTCGATTTTTTTCTTGACGTAGCTCTACTAGTTTTACGCCACCAGCACCCAAATCTACTCCTAAAAAAGATTTTGGTTTAGATAACCAAGACATATCTGAATTTGTTAAATCCTAAAAATTTCATCCTTTGAATATAACTTAATATATTATAACAGAATTTAAAGTAAAATAACATACTCTATTGAAAACTGTGGATAAATAAGATATAATTGAAATGTTTAATTTTTAATTTCTAATTTTTAAATAATGACAAAATGTCTTAATTTTTAAAAATTAAAAATTAAAAATTTAAAATTCAACCCACTATGCTCATTCTTTATAACTCTCTCACCCGTCGCCTCGAAGCTTTTAAGACAATCAAAAAAGGTAAGGTCGGATTGTATACTTGTGGCCCCACCGTCTACCACTACGCTCATATCGGCAACCTGCGTGCCTATATTTCTTCAGATATTCTCAAACGAGCCTTAACTTACAATGGCTATAAAGTAAAACACGTCATGAATATTACCGACGTTGGTCATCTTACTTCCGATGCTGATGAAGGCGAAGACAAAATGGAAAAAGGAGCAAAACGCGAAGGTAAAACCGCTTGGGATATTGCTAATTTTTATATTGTCGCTTTTGAAAAAGATTTAACCGACCTAAATATTTTATTTCCCACTATTTGGTGTCGCGCTACCGATCATATTAAACAACAAATTAAATTAATCAAAAAACTAGAAAAAAAAGGTTTTACTTACAAAACTGCCGACGGTATTTATTTTGACACTTCAAAATTACCAGACTATGGCAAACTGGCTAATTTAAAAAATCAAGAATTACGCGCTGGCGCCAGAGTAGGTATTGGCGACAAAAAAAATATCACTGATTTTGCTTTGTGGAAATTTTCTCCAAAAATCGAACAGCGCCAAATGGAGTGGAGCAGCCCCTGGGGTATTGGCTTTCCAGGGTGGCATATCGAATGTTCGGCGATGAGTACAGAATATTTAGGCCAGCCATTTGACATTCATACTGGTGGCATAGATCATATTCCCGTACACCATACCAACGAAATCGCCCAAAGCGAAGCTGCCGAAGGCAAACCGTTGGCCAATTATTGGTTACATAATGAATTTTTATTAACTGGTGCCGACAAAATGTCAAAATCCGCCGACAACTTTACCACTTTACAGATTTTACAAACTCAAAATTACAACCCTCTCGCCTACCGTTATTTACTGCTCCAAACTCATTACCGCAAACAATTAAATTTTAGCACCGAATCATTAACTGCAGCAGCTAACGGATTAAAACATTTGTACGAAGAAGCGCAAAAAATCAAAAACAAAAAATCCGAAATCAAAGATAACGAAATTGAAACAAAATTTCTAGATGCTATCAACGACGACTTAAATATTCCTCAAGCACTAGCAATTATATGGGAAGCAATTAATAAAAATGAAATAAATTACAAAATATTATTAAAATTTGATAATATTCTCGGTTTAAACATAAAAGAAAACGTTGAAAAATTAGAAAAAGAACCAACAATAACTGATGATGTCCAAAAACTTTTAGATTTAAGAAAAAACGCTCGTAATGAAAAAAATTGGCCAGAATCAGATCGTTTACGCGACGAAATCAAAAAATTAGGATGGGACGTAGAAGATACAAAATCTGGACAAATAATAACACGCGTTACTTCTAAAACATAGCACAAAGCCTATAACAAAAAACCGTCTCAATATAATGTTAAGACGGTTTTTTAAATATCTAATTACTAATATATAATGTGCCAATTTTAATATTTGGGTATTAAAAATTTTATTAGGTATAAGGTATTAGAAATTAGAAACCTTCAATCCACTCAATTCGCCCTACATCCACTTCTTCTTTTTAAATACCCATAACATCCCAGCGGCTCCTAATAATACCGCACTTAAAACAATCAAAAAACCACCAGAAATAAATTTAAAAGGATTATCTACTGTATTTACATCAGTAAGCGTTACAAACAAAGTTAGTGGAAAAGTAATTACCGATATAATAGTTAAGGTTTTCATTACTTCGTTGGTGCGTAATCCGACTAAAGATTCATTGGTTTCGTGTAAAGCATTAATTGTTTCTTTTTGACTTTCGAGCATATGCCAAATTTCGTTGGTAAACTCACGCAACGAATTTACATAATTTTGAGCTGAAGTAACATCTAAATCTCGGCCGCTATACATAATTAAACGCTCCAAAACTGTACGGTGTCCCTGCATAGTACGCCGAAAAGTAACAGCATTGGTTTTTAAACGTAAAATTTCTTCTGCCATTTTTCGCCCTGGAATCTGAGCAAACAATCTTTTGTCCACTACATCAACATCGTCATTAATGTGTAATAAAATTGGGAAAATCGCATCTAATAATCGCGCCAGCAATTCAAACATAACGTGCACTGCGGTGCCTTGAAAAAAAGGCGGCAAGTCTGTTCCAATTTTTTTACACTCTTGAAAAAAATTCTCTAAAACCGGCAACTGACTATCGTGCACAGTAATTAAATGGTTCGAACTTAAAAAGAAATCTACTTCTGTAAAACCCAAACGCTTAGTTTCGCGATCAAATACTGGAAAATGCAAAACCATAAAATAATAATCAGCGCGTTTCACAAATTTTGGGCGCTGAAATGGCGGCAGACTTTCTTTAACATCTTGCTCGTGTAAAGAAAAACGCTTTCCCACTTCTGCTAATTCTTTTTCGCCTTGTTTAGCAACATTAACCCACAAAATACCATTAACTAAAACTTCTTGAATATTTTTCATAATATCTAAAAGATAAGTTAAAATTTGCTTCCAAATTATTCACTCCAATCTATTGGCTATGAACTATTGGCTCCGAACTATTATACCACAACTTATCCACTCCTGCCAAACTATTGGAGGTAACCAAACTTTGTGTTATAATATTATTACTTACAATTAATACTTTATGGTTGTAAATTTGCCAGAAAAAGATTTAGACGATGTTACTCGTTCCGAACAAAAGCTACCTACCGAAGGTCGGCCTATTTTAGAATTAGAACAAGTACCAGAATCTCTCGAAACCAAAAAAAATCAAATTGAAAAAGCAGTTCAAGCAGAAGCCGATACCAAACGTAAATTAGGAATCCCCAAAATTCGCCGCACCCCAACACCGGTCCCCTCAGTTCGTGATCCGATTGCAATTAAAGTAGAAAAAATAATGGAAGAAGGCCTAAACGAAGCCTACCAACGTCTTTCTCCAGTGGCCCAACAAGAATTCAAACTAAAGGGCGAAGAAACGGCTTTTAAAATTACCGAATTGCTCAAGTCTGCTCATGTTCAGGTAAAAAAAATATTTCGTTTGTTGCTAGAATGGCTAAAAATGCTACCAGGTGTTAATCGTTTCTTCCTCGAACAAGAGGCAAAAATCAAAACTGATAAAATTATCATGCTAAACAACAAAGAGCATGGAAAACAATAATTGGTCAGCTTTAATCCTAGAAAAAATTTCAATCTGGATGCAAAACCCAGTCTTTTTAATGATTGCTATTTATTTGGTAATCCTTCTTTTAATTATTGCCTTTCTGTATATCCTCCGAGCTATTCTCCAAACGCAAAGCCATGAGAGCAAAGCCTTTCATCGCACTATAATTCTTATTCGTGTTCCTAAAGAACGAAAACAAGAGGGCCAACAATCAACTAATACCGAAGAAAACATCAACCAAATTCGCGAACACGTAGCAGTAGCCGAAACATTGTTCTCGTCTATCGCTGGCCTAAAACGCGAAAAAGGTTTTATAAAATGGTTACGCGGTCGCAACGATCATATATCTTTTGAAATTGTAGTAAAAGATAATAAAATAAGTTTTTATGTAGCTATCCCTCAAAAATGGAAAGATTTTGTTGGTCAGCAAATTCATGCCCAATACCCTCATGCCGAAATTACCGAAGAAACCGATTACAATATCTTCAAACCGCAAAGTCATATTGTTGGTGCTTATCTATTTCTCAAAAATCGCTCTGCATTTCCTTTAAAAACGTACAAAAAAATGGATAGTGATCCTCTGCTAGCAATACTAAATCCTTTAAGCAAAGTTTTAGAAGACGAGGGGGCTTTATTACAATTTGTGGTCCGTCCCGCCACTCCCAAATGGCGTCGCCAAGGGGTACACATGATCCGCGATATTCGCGAAGGCCAAAAATTTGAATACGTTGCTCATCGCAGCGCGATTATGCGATCGCTTCGTAAATGGCGCAAGGTTATCTTCCCCAAAAAGCATGACCCAGCCAAACAAACTGGCATGGGTGAAGAATATCGCCTTACTCAAATGGAAGAAGAAATGGTAAAAAACATGGAAGAAAAAATCAGCCACGGCGGGCTTGAAATTACCACTCGTTTAATCAGTTCAAGCAACACTAAAGAAAAAGCCCAACTCAATTTAGAAAATATTATCAATTCATTTAGTCAATACAATATTTATCGATACGGTAATTCTTGGGCAGCCGCAATTCCTCGCAACCAAAGCAATCTAATTCGTCAGTCAATTTACAGATCATTCAACCCAGCTCATTATAACGTGGTTAACACCGAAGAAATGACTTCGCTTTGGCATATTCCAATTCCAAACACCGAAACTCCTCATATCGATTGGCTGGGGGCGCGTAAAGCACCACCACCAGTAAATATGCCAACTGAAGGTATAATATTGGGGCGCGCCACCTATCGCGGCGAAGAAACTATAGTCCGTATGAAACGCGGTGACCGTCGTCGACATCTTTATACCATTGGTAAATCTGGTTCGGGTAAATCCGTATTTATTCAAAACTTGGCAGTACAAGACGTTATTAATGGCGAAGGTGTTTGCGTGCTTGATCCCCATGGCGATTTTGCCGAATACGTTTTACAACACATTCCCAAAGAACGTGCCGACGATGTTATCTATTTCAACCCATCTGATGTTGATAGGCCGATGGGTTTAAACATGCTTGAAGCCCGTACCGAAGAACAAAAAGATTTTATCTGCCAAGAAATGGTTTCTATCTTCTACAAATTAGTTACTGACCCATCCATGATTGGCCCGATGTTTGAACACCAAATGCGTAACGTAATGTTAACGCTTATGGCCGATATGGAAAATCCAGGCACCATGGCCGAAATTCCACGCATGTTTACCGACGATACCTATGTTGCTAAATGGAAAAAGAAATTAAACGATCCAATGGTATTGGCTTTTTGGGATAAAGAAATGGCCAAAACATCCGATTTCCATAAATCAGAAATGTTAGGATACCTCATTTCCAAAGTAGGTCGGTTTGTCGAAAATTCAATGGTGCGTAATATTATTGGTCAAAGCCATTCCAGTTTTAATTTCCGCGAGGTAATGGACAAGAAAAAAATCTTAATTGTAAATTTAGCTAAAGGTCTAACTGGAGAAATCAACTCTAACCTGCTGGGTTTAATTATTGTATCAAAACTACAAATGGCTGCCCTCGAACGCGCCTCGCTTCCCGAAGAAGAACGCCATGATTTTTATTTATACATCGACGAGTTTCAAAACTTTATCACCGATTCTATCGCCACTATTTTGTCCGAAGCTCGCAAATATCATTTAGAATTAATCCTTGCCAATCAATACATGAAACAATTAGAAGATAATAAAGGTAAGTCTACAGTGCGCGACGCTGTGCTTGGTAACGCCGGTACCATTGTTTCTTTCCGTATTGGTGTTGAAGATGCCGACATTTTACAAAAAGAATTTGCGCCAGTATTTAATGGCTATGATTTAATGAACGTCGAACAATACACTGCCTATATAAAACTTTTAATCGACAATACTGCCGCTAAGCCTTTTAATATGATGACTTATCCACCTAAGGCTGGCAACAAAGAATTAGCCGCCGCTATCAAAGAATTATCCCGTCTTAAATATGGTCGCCCTCGCGAGATCGTTGAAGCCGAAATTATGGAACGTGCCCAACTCGGTACCTCCAAACCCACCGATGTTGACTTTACCGAGCCAAGTTTGTAAAATGGAGTGGTAAGTAAATAATTTTTTATTCTAAAGTATCTACTTTGGATAAAGACCTCTTTACTTACCACTTTTTCTTTCCCGCCCTATCACTTATTCTTTATTCCTTTCTCCTTATTCCTTAATTTATGCCCACTATCTACCGCCAGTACCGCCCCCAAAAATTCTCTAGCATATCTGGTCAAAATCATATTGTCCAAACTATTGCTAACGAAATTGCCACCAACAAAATTGCTCAGGCTTATCTGTTTTTTGGTCCACGCGGTGTGGGTAAAACTACTATCGCCCGTCTACTAGCCAAATCAGTCAATTGCACCAATCGTCAACCCGGCACTTTCGAACCTTGCGATGAATGCTCTTCTTGCACCGAAATTACTGCTGGGCGCAATATTGATGTTATCGAAATCGACGCCGCCTCTCATACTGGTGTCGACAACGTTCGCGAAAATATTATCGATAATGCTCAATTCAAACCAACCAAATCCCCTTTTAAAGTTTTTATCATCGACGAAGTGCATATGCTGTCTACCAGCGCCTTTAATGCGCTACTCAAAACTTTAGAAGAACCACCCGCCCATATAATTTTTGTTTTGGCTACTACCGAAATGCATAAATTACCCGCTACGATTATTTCTCGTTGTCAACGTTTTACTTTCAAAAAAATTGCTCACGACGAAATGCTAAATCGTCTAAACCAAATCGCCGAAACCGAACAAATTAAAATTGACAAAGACGTAATGGAAAAAATTATTCATAAAAGTGACGGCTGTTTGCGTGATGCCGAAAGTTTGTTGGGGCAAATAATGTCCTTAAATTTAAAAACTATTACTGCCGAAGATATTAAAGCGCTCTTACCCACTTCTTCTGCTGGAACAATAATAAATTTCATCGAATATCTAGTAGAAAAAAAATCTGCCCCCGCGCTTGATTTGATTAGCAATCTAGCCGAAAACGGTATTAATTTAGATCAATTTGCTTTAGACCTTATTCAAACTTTGCGTGATTTAATGATTTTGCAAGCTGGCAGTCAAAATGATAATCTAATCGAATACGACGAAGCTACCCAAAAAACATTAAAAAAACTTAGCCAAACTTTAACACCCACCCAATTAGTAAAATTAATTGATCTAACTTTGGCTCGTCGAATTGAAATCAGACAATCACCTTTACCACAATTACCCCTAGAATTATTAGTAGTAAATTTTACTGGCGACACATCAGAAAATATTCAAACACCACCTTCAACACCTACACCAATTGCAACATCTTCAACAATCCCAACAATTACAACATCTACACCGTCCGATGCTACTATCAAAACTACTACCCATAAAATTACGGATACTATAAAAAGCGCTATATCAAATATTACCCACAAAACTTTAACTACAAAAACTTTAGAAGAGATTAGTGCTAAATGGCCTGATGTTTGTACTAAATTAACTAGTTGCAATCCTTCTTTGGTTTTTATTCTAAAAATGTGCCAATTAGAAAAAGTGGATATCGACGGTTTACATATTTCTTCTGCCTACAAATTTCACCAAGAAAAAATTGAGGAAATAAAAACCAAAAAAATTGTTGAGGGTTGTATAGCCGAAATTTTGGGAGAAAAAATAAATCTAGTGTGCGAATTAAAAGCCGGCGAACCAGAAACCAAGCCAAACGAAACCACCGACTTAACCACCCTTGCCGCCGAATTTGGTGGTGAAGTGGTAGAATAAAACACATTGACTTTTTGCCATTTTTCTGTTACCATTTCACAAACTCCGGGATGGTCTAATGGTAGGACAGCAGACTCTGAATCTGCTTATCTTGGTTCGAATCCAAGTCCCGGAACACATAAAATAATAGCTTAATTATGCTATTATTTTTTATACTCAAATTGAACATTAGAACTTTAATACAATACATTGAAATTTGTACATTTTCCTGATATTATATATCTATTCAATAAATATAAATTCCACCATATGGAACAACTATACAGCCAAATAATTGATTACGTCGTTAAGTCTGGAAAAAGAATTAACCAGCGAGCAGGCAAAATTAAAGATATTGGAATTACAAAACAATATCTAACCGAAGAAGATATCGCCATTGAAAGAGGAATTAAAAATTTGGTTAATAAATTTAATCCGAACCATACTTTTTATGCCGAGGAAGAAAATTTTGATTTCAATAAGGCCAGAGATGTCTGGATTTGCAACCCAATTAGCGGAACACGAACTTTTATAAACGGATTAGCTCACTATGGAATGGCTGTGGCACATATGCATAATGGTAAAGTGGTGTTTTCTGTTGTCTATGACCCATCAATGAACCAACTTTTTACAGCCTATAAGGGTAAGGGGGCTTTTTTGAACGGAGAGCGTCTGAAAATTAAACTGGTCAAAAATAATCCAAAAGTTTTGTTCCACCTGTCAATTATGTGGAAAGATAGCGGGAAATCTCAAAAAATGTTTGAATTATTAACTAAATTTGAGTTATATAGGAATTGGAATTCACAAGCATTAAGTTATTGTCATCTGGCGAAGGGAATTTACAATGGATTGATTATTTTTTCAAAAGACAGTTTTCCTGATTTTGCTGGTTCTCTTATCGTAAAAGAGGCTGGTGGTATATTTACTAACCTAAATGGTGAAAAAGATATTAAACCAAGTGATAGGGTGTTTATTGCGGGAGATAAAAAAACCTATGGAGAGTTGAAACAGATGGTTGACAAAATATTTTCATAAAAGGATATGGCGGGTGGCGTCATAGAGTAATTAGCAGATTGTTGATTTTAAATTTGATATATAGACAGAACCTACCGTTTGTTGTATTATAGTTCTAACATCATCCACGATGGTGAACCAAAGACCTTTAAAGGTCTTTTTTTATTCTTCATTTTCTGCTAAAATATGATTACAAAATAATTATATTTTCGTTAATTGTCATTCCCGCGAAGGCGGGAATCCAGTATTTATAATTTTTATGAAAACAATTGTTGTTATCCCTACTTTTAATGAAGGCGAAAATATTACCCCACTTTTATTTGAAATTTTTCAACAAAATATTTCTGATCTTGAAGTAATTGTTGTCGACGATAATTCTCCCGATGGCACAGCTGTCCAAGTACAAAAATTACAAAGCACTTATCCCCTAATCCACTTAATTAAACGTTACAATAAATTAGGCTTAGGTTCCGCCTATATTGCCGGTTTTAAAAAAGCCCTAGCCTTGGGTGCAGAACTAATCATCGAAATGGATGCTGACCTATCCCACAATCCACACGATATAAGCCGCCTAATTACTACTTGCACCAATGGCGCTGATTTAGCAATAGGGTCACGCAAAATCCCTGGTGGAAAAATTATTGGTTGGAATTGGCAACGTCGCCTAATGAGTAATGGCGCTATGTGGATTTCTCGTTTTATCCTTCGCCTCAAACCTCACGACGTGACTGCCGGCTTTCGCTGTTTTAAACGAAAAGTTTTAACCACCATTAACTTAGACAACATCAAAAGTAACGGCTACGCTTTCCAAGAAGAATTATTGTATCGCACCCAAAAAGCTAACTTTGTAATTAAAGAAATTCCTACTATTTTTAAAGATCGTACCCACGGCCATTCTAAATTAAGCAGTAAAGATATCCGCGAATTTTTTTGGGCAATTTTACGACTAAAATTTGGTCGAGGCTAAAACCTTGATTATTTCTGTATTTTGTGCTAGACTGTCATATTATGTCACAACTAATCGACGGCAAACTTATTGCCAAAACAATTGAAAGCCAATTAAAACGCACTATCAAAAAAACCGGCTTAAAACCTAAGCTGGCGGTTGTTTTGGTTGGCGACGACAAACCATCCAAAGTATATGTTCGTCGCAAGGCCGAAGCTGCTGCTCGCGTTGGTATTGATTTTGCCTTACATCTTCTTCCTGCCAAAATTTCTAAAAAACAATTAATCAAAAAAATTATTCAAATTCAAAAAGATAAAAAATTAAGTGGTTTAATTATTCAACTCCCCTTACCCGAACCGCTTTATACCACCGAAGTTTTAAACGCTGTTAAACCAGAATTAGATGTTGATTGTTTAACCGATACTAATATCGGCAAATTAATTATGAAAACTTTTTCTTTGTTACCACCGACTCCTGGGGCAGTACTGGCAATTTTAAAATGGTTAAAGATAAAACCAGCCGGTAAAATTATTGCTATTCTTGGTACGGGTGCATTGGTAGGTAAGCCCCTTTCAGTAATTTTGGCTAACGATGGCGCCACAGTAATTGCTTGCAATAGCCGAACCCGCAATATTAAAGAAAAATGTTTAAAAGCCGACATTATTGTTACAGCCGTTGGAAAAAAACGCAACCTACTAACTGCCGATATGGTAAAACGTGGTGCAATAGTAATTGATACTGGCATTGTTTTTGAAAACAATAAAATGTATGGCGACGTTGATTTTGCCAATGTGCAAAAAAAAGCCAGCTATATTACGCCAGTTCCAGGCGGAGTTGGTCCGATCACAGTATCACTACTTTTACAAAACACTCTTACTGCCGCCAAATTAAAAAGTAAAAAAAATCTCCAAAATTAACTGGGGATTTTTTGTAATATTTGTTTTAATTCTTCCAAACTATTTGCTCGAACCAATTCGGTACGAACTGTTTTCATATTTTCCATTCCTTTTAAATACCACGGTAAATATTTTCGAAGCGATATAATTCCCTTTTCCCCATAATACCCCAAATGTAATTCCGCATGCCGCAACATAATTTGTTTAATTTCTTTACACCCTATTGGCTGTGAACTATTGGCTCCGAACTGTCCAAACACCCAAGGCCTCCCCAGCGCTCCTCTTCCAATCATTACCCCATCCGCTCTAGTAACTTCTAAACATTTTTTAAAATCTTCTAGTGTTACAATATCCCCATTGGCAATTAAAGGGATTTTTAATAGTTTTTTTACCTCCCCAATTCTACCCCAATTCGCTTTGCCAGCATAACCTTGAATTTTGGTTCTGCCATGCAAAGTAATAGCATCTACACCCGCCTGTTCTAGTCTTGGTGCAAAGTCCAATATTTCTTTATCGTCCAACCAACCCAACCGAGTTTTAACACTAATAGGAACCCCCAAATCAGCCATTTTAAGGGCTTTAACTATCTCCGCAGCCAATTCAGGCTTCCTCATTAAATCCGCCCCACCATGGCCCTTTCCAGCGATTTTAGGTACTGGACAGCCCATATTTATATCAATCCCATCTGGCTTGTATTTGCTCACAACTATTTTTGCTGCTTCTACAATTATGTCCGTTTTCCCACCAAAAATTTGTATCACAATCGGCCGTTCAATTTCATCAAACTCACACATTTTCAAAGTTTTTTCGCTTCCTCTAACAATTGCCTCTGCACTCACCATTTCACGAAAAACAACAAAATCACTATTTACTCCTTTATCCTTATTCCTTACTCCTTGCTCTCTACACAAACGACAAAACGGCCCATCGGTATAATCCGCCAATGGCGCCAAAGCGATAATTGATTGTTTAGAATTAATCCAACTCATAACTTTATAAACTTTTAACTATCCAACGGGCTTTTAATACTCTCTAAATTAGAATTTGCCACATGTGTATAAATCTGGGTTGTTTGCAATTTCGCATGCCCCAGTAGTTCTTGAATATACCTTATATCCGTTCCATTTTCAAGTAGGTGCGTGGCAAAGCTGTGGCGCAAGGTATGTGGCGAAACATTTTTTCTGATTTCCGCTTTTTCCGCCGCCATTGCCACAATTTTTTGAATTGTCGTTTCGGTTAATCTGTTTCCACGTCCATTGGTAAAAAGAAAATCACCCGACGTTTTTAAGCTTGCCTGAATTGTCAAAATATTTTTTAATTTCCTCGGTAACATTACCATTCTATCCTTTTTACCTTTACCTTGAAATATATGCAACATCATTCTATCCAAATCAATATCTTTCATTCGTATATGTGTCAATTCACTAACCCTAGCACCCGTGCCATACAATAAACTAATAATACAATTATGTTTAAGGTTTTTTGTCACTTCTATTATTTTATTTACCTCTTGTTTAGACAAAACCGCTGGCAGATATTTTGCTTTCTTTGGTTGATGAATATTTAAGAAAAAACTCCGTTTCCAAATCTCACCGTAAAAAAAATGAATTGCGTTATATGCAACCGAAACGGTAGATGCAGATTTATCTTGTGCTAAATAATCCAAATAATTCTTAATATCTTCTGTAGTTATCTCTTTTGGATCCTTTAAACAAAAACGCAAAAATTCATCGTTATAATGTAAATACGCTTCTATAGTATTTCTACTATAATTACGTATTCGCAACTCTCTTACTAAACTGGCAAAAATATTGTCATTTCCCATAAATACTGGTAAAATAAACTCATCCATACCCCCCTTCCCTATCCCCCTACTTATCCACAACCATTATAGCATATTTTAGGGAAATTATCAGGTGAGTTGGTATAAAGGTAGTTGCATAAAACTTTTGATTCTTCGTCTAGTTCTTTTTGAAAAAAAGAACTAGACGACAAGCCACCCAGACTTCTCTTGTCCTCTTTGGATAACAGTTACGACAATATTGTGTCTTTTTTAAAAGCACAACATTGTCGAACGAATGTTATCCAACATCCCGATTACACTACTGTTTCATCGGGACGACGTGAACAAAGGTCTGGGTGGAGAATCAAAAGCACTGCGCCAGCCCGTCTCACTCGCCTGTGGGCTCGTGTAGCGGGGCGTTGCACTCTGGCTTGGTCTCAAACCACTTCGCTTTCGCTCCGTGTGTATTCGACTTATGCAACATACGATATCCGGTTCGCTCGGTTGCCACCTCGCTCTCCCAAATTTACCAAAATATCACTTTATTTTTTAATGGAATTTTGGTACATCGCATATCGGCGTACATTGTAAGAAATTTTTGATTCTTCACCTCGTTATTTTTAATAAAAATAATCGGGTGATAAACCACCCAGACTTCTCTTGTTCATTTTGGATAACAGTTACTGCAACATTGTGTCTTTTGCGAAAGCACAACTTTGCAGAACGTATGTTATCCAACATCCCCCGATGTGACGTCGGGGGACGACATGAACAAAGGTCTGGGCGGAGAATCAAAAGCTCTGCGCCAGCCTGTCTCACTCGCCTGCGGGCTCGTGTAGCAGGACGTTGCCACTCTGGCTTGGTCTCAATCTCACTCGTCACTTTTTGCGAAAAAAGTGTCTCGTGTAGTTTCGACTCTTACAACGTACGATATCCGGTTCGCTCGGTTGCCACCTCGCTCTCCCAAATTTACCAAAATATCACTTTATTTTTTAATGGAATTTTGGTAAACTTCGGATATCTCCTCGTTAGCTGAAATATTCCTTTTCTTTTTTGGGCTATCGCCCAATTGTTTTAAAAAATTTTAAAATTTCTTTTTCATTAATTATAGAGGGGACTAATGTGTTTTCTCCGCTCCGCTCCGAAAACGATTTATTTATTATTTATGAAAAAACTTCTCATTCTACCAATAGTCGCTATAGTATCAATTATCATCTACTATTTTATTAGAATATTCTTCTTTTTTGAGGCAGACTACAATTTTTGGGATAGCTTATTCGCTGTATTACTTCTTATCGGTGAGACATACATGATCATTCATGCTTTTGGCTTTATGATAAATGTTTTAAAAATAAATGGGAAAAAAGTGCCTTATCGAATGAAAAAATTAGAAGATGGAGAATATCCAGAAGTTGCAGTAATAGTCGCAGCAAAACACGAACCTGAAGAAGTTTTAGAGAGAACCTTTATTACTCTAAAATCAATGGATTATCCTAACTTCAAAATTTATTTACTCGACGGATCAACAAAAAGCAAATTTATTGATCAAAACAAAAATTTAGTGAAAAAATATGGTATACACTACTTTCACCCAAATGAGTACCATGGAGCAAAAGCGGGAATTATAAATGACTTTATTCAAAATGCCTACGAAAAATATCTAGCCGTATTTGATGCTGACCAAAATCCACTTCCAGATTTTTTAAAAAAAGTCGTTTCAATTGCAGAATACAATAAAAATATTGCTTTTGTCCAAACACCTCAATTTTACTCAAATATACAATCAAGCCCCATTGCAAAAGGATCCACACTCCAGCAGGCAGTATTTTATGAAAGTATTTGCGAAGGCAAAAATACAAACAATGCCATGTTTTGTTGTGGAACCAATGTATTATTCAGAACAGATGCCTTGCGAGAGGTTGGTGGCTTTGATGAGACCTCTATTACCGAAGATTTTGCCACCTCAGTAAAACTTCATACCAAAGGCTATAAATCTGTTTATTATAACCATGCCAGAGTATTTGGACTAGCACCGGAAAGTTTGGCTGCATATTTCAAACAACAATATCGCTGGTCAGCAGGGACTGTTGGTGTTTTTAAAAAGTTAATTTATGCTCTTATCAAAAATCCCAGATCACTTAGCCTTGGTCAATGGTGGGAATATTTTTTGTCATCAACATATTATTTGGTTGGTATAGCTTTTTTCTTACTCATGATTTCTCCTATAGCCTACCTTATTTTTAATGTTCCATCATACTTTGTAAGTCCGGAAGTTTATATATTTACTTTTGTTCCATATTTTGTCCTGACATTATTAGTATTTTACGGTATAATGAAGAAGAGAAAATATAAAATTAATGAAGTATATAATGGGATCATCTTAGCTTCAGTAAGCTTCCCTATACTTATGCAATCTGTATTTCTTTCTCTGATAGGAAAAAAATTTACATTTGATATAACTCCAAAAGGTGGCACCAGCAAAATTCCGTTTATAAAGTTATGGCCATGGACAACAATGTTAATTTTAAATAGTATCGCCATATATTTTGGAATTACCAAAATATCTAACAATCAATATGCTGTTGGAGTAAACATGTTTTGGTGTATATATCATATGTTTATAATATCCCATGTATATTATCTCAATAGTTTAAAAACTAATTATAAACGATATTCTATATGAAAAAGAAAGAATTATTAAAAAAATTGGATGACGCTGTATTACACGAAGAAGAAGCCGTTCCAATTTATACGGAACACATTGCCACAACAGCATATTGGGCAGGATTACCAAAAGATAAAATTGAAGAAATAAAAAACTAGGTATATTAAAGTCAAATAAGTTATCCACACAAAATCCAGCGTTAGCTGGATTTTGTGGTATTCGGCTGGTTCCACTTCGCCTCAAACGGTGTT
>Ga0209212_1000192_pt1 | contig 128697 bp, 143 predicted proteins | sample RifGroC2_FD_183996 | JGI IMG/M metagenome (GOLD analysis project Ga0209212, IMG submission 183996) | Groundwater microbial communities from Rifle, Colorado, USA - Groundwater C2 (SPAdes) (version 2) | ecosystem: Environmental > Aquatic > Deep subsurface > Groundwater | place: Rifle, Colorado... | reverse complement strand
AGAGTTATATATATTTATCAGAGTTATATATATATATACTTATCAAGTCAATGTCTAGTTCTAAATAGAAATAAGAAATGCCAGTAGCTTCGGAAGAATAAGCTAGTTTTATGCGACCATTCCTAAAAACCTGTAGCTACTTGCCCAAGCACACAGTTTGCTATACTATAAAAGTCTTCCGCCAATAGCCGAATCAGTAAATTCGTGTCTCGGACATAGTGTTGGTGGTCAGCCCGTAGGCGAATTAGCAAATTCGTGTCCTGGACACTGCCTCTGCTGAGTCAAGCACGGAGCTTATAATGACAAGTGAGGAGCGTGTGAAAGAGTAATCTCTTGCACGACGTCCGAATGCTGTCATAATATGGTTAATTTAAATTTTTTGTCCGTCCATAGCTCAGTTGGTTAGAGCACAGAGCTTATATCTCTGCGGTCCCAGGTTCGAGTCCTGGTGGACGGACAAAGAATTTAAATACCATATATCTCCGCGGTCCCAGGTTCGAGTCCTGGTGGGCGGACAGTAAACATCAAATCCGAGTGAATGCCGAAATTATATCGCCAAGTGAGGAGCGCGACAAACACATGGAGTGTTTATCGCGTCAGAACGCCGGCGATATATAGTAATCTATATATGTACTCATATATCTCCGCGGTCCCGGTTCCGAATCAGCAGATTCGTGTCTCGGACATAAACCCCAGCAGGGTCACGCATTGGGCGCTAGCCCTGGTGGACGGACAGTAAATACCAAATTCCTCTGTGCTATAATGCAAAGATGAATCCTGAAACATCTCCATGGAAGAAACTTTTTCTGGCACTCCTTGCTGTTGCCACAGTGGATATACTTGTATACTTAGGGTACCAAAATTATTTACTCAAGCAAGAGAATTTTTTGCTTGAAGCAGAGCTTGTGAAAACAAGGCAAGCTTTTGCATCTACGACACAGGATCTTGTAGTCAACATTGACGCGCTTAAGCAACTTCTCACCGCTACAAACGTCGACAAGATAAATGCCGAGCAAGATATACTCAAGCAACGAGAACTTGTGGGTGCGATGGACGCTGAGGTGGATTCTTTATCAAGCACTCTTGGCATATATACAAAAATCATAAACACAGACAAAGAGCTTCTAGAAAAATACTCCCGAATATATTTTTTGAATGAGAATTATATACCAAAATATCTCACCCCTATTCCATCTGTATATACGTATGAGCCAGAAAAAGAGAGCTCTATATCAACGGAGGTTTGGCCGTTTCTGCAGAAATTGCTAGATGATGCAAAAAGTGAAGGTATCGATATAAAAATACTTTCTGCATATCGATCGTTTGGCACACAAACAAAAATAAAATCTTCATATACTATTACATACGGCTCTGGAGCCAATAGGTTTTCTGCAGACCAGGGATATTCAGAACACCAGCTCGGTACGACCATAGACTTTACAACATCAAAACTTGGCACAAATTTTGATACCTTTGAAAAAACCTCGGGTTATACATGGCTCACAGAAAACGCATACAAGTATGGGTTCATACTCTCGTACCCAAAAAATAACATTTATTATATTTCAGAACCGTGGCACTGGAGATTTGTGGGAAAGAACTTGGCGCTCCGGCTCCATAATGAAAACAGAAACTTTTATGACATACCTCAGCGCGAGATAAATGAATACTTGCTCTCTATATTTGACCAATAGACCTGTTAGAAAAGTAAGCGTATCGCAAGCATCACCCATACAATAATCGCCGAGAAGGTGCACCAAAAACACCACGCTTTAATAAGTCGCCACTGCACATAAAAAAAGTAGCAGGACATAACAGCTCCGCCAACCAAAATGATTAGCTCTCCTGCCATCATCTGTAACGATGTATCCCCTAGAAAAATCGAATACTCAACTACAGCAAGTGTTGCATAATAAATGAGACCGAGGATTTCATTTGATACACCAAATGTTTTGCTGTATGGACTATCCCACACCACACTACATTGATCCCCTATTAGACAAACAGGTGCGCGATGCCTCCTACACTCATAGTTGAGATATAGCGCCTCAATAAGTCCTACAATCGACAAAATAAAAATTATTAGATGTATGTCCATGTTTATGCAATTAATTCTTTATTCAGCTTCTTAGGCATTATACCATTTGCAACGAGAATCTTTTCAAAATCATCGCGCTCGATAGACTCTTGCGTCACAAGCTCGATAGCAATAGCATCCAATGCCTTGCGATGAGTATTGCACACCTCGCGAGCGCGCGCAAAAGCGTCATTCATAATTTTAGAAACCTCTGAATCAATCCTTGCGGACACATCCTCAGAATAATCTCGACTGTCAACGCCACGCCCACCAAACAGAGCGCGACCACCAGAACCCTCGAGAGCGACAGGACCCAATTTTTCAGACATACCATATTTTGTAACCATATCACGCGCAAGAGCTGTAGCGACTTGTAGGTCGTTTGATGGACCTGTTGTGATGTCACCAAAAATCATCTCCTCGGCAACATACCCGCCGAGCGACATCGCAATGTCATCCAAAAAGTCTCGACGTGAGCGTAGGCGTGTCTCCTCGAGAGGAAGCTTGAGTGTGTATCCTCCAGCATTCCCGCGCGCGATAATAGAAATTTTATGCACTGGATCAGCATGAGGAAGAACAGATGCCACAAGCGCATGCCCAGCCTCATGGTATGCGGTGATTTTCTTTTCCTCTTTTGACAAAACGTGACTCTTGCGCTCAGGCCCGAGCATCACTTTTTCAATAGAACGAATAAGGTCATATTGCGCAACTGTTTTTCTTTCTTCACGCGCAGCTATGATAGCGCCTTCATTCATAAGCGATGACAAATCCGCGCCAGAAAAACCGGGGGTTCTCTCTGCAATAACTTTCAGATTCACATCTTCCGCAAGAGGCTTTTTGCGCGCGTGAATGCCCAATATCTCCTCACGACCCTCGCGGTCTGGCAATTCAAGTGTCACACGTCTGTCAAAGCGACCTGGGCGAAGGAGCGCTGGGTCGAGTACATCAGGCCTGTTGGTCGCCGCCATAACGATTACTTTCTCAGACGGCTCAAAGCCGTCCATCTCCACGAGAATTTGGTTGAGTGTTTGCTCGCGCTCGTCATTGCCACCACCCACACCACCGCCACGAACTCGACCAACAGCATCTATCTCATCCACAAAAATAATAGCAGGGGCTGCCTTTTTTGCCATCTTGAAGAGGTCGCGTACACGCGACGCGCCGACGCCAACAAACATTTCAACAAACTCTGAACCAGATAGATGAAAAAACGGCACAGCTGCCTCCCCTGCTACAGCGCGAGCCAGAAGTGTCTTTCCTGTGCCTGGAGCACCCATAAGAAGCACTCCCTTTGGGATCCTTGCGCCAATGTCCAGGAATTTTTTCGGATTACGCAGGAAGTCCACAATCTCCACGAGCTCCTCTTTTGCCTCCTTTGCGCCCGCCACATCCTTAAACGTTACCTTTTGGCTTTGATCATTTGGGTCAATGATGCGCGCCTTTGACTGCCCAAAAGAAAACGCTTGCATCCCAGCGCCCTTTACCTGCTTCGTCAGCATCCAGAAAACAAAAACAATGAGGATTATTGGTAAAAGAAACGGCAGAATAGCAATTGCATAATAACCAAAACCGCTTTCGTTTTTCACCTCGACCTCCACTTTTGCAAGACTTTCAGGAGACACCCCGTAGTTCACTAATGTCTGAGAAAAAGACGATTCTATTTCTTTCTTTGATTTCTTTTTTGAACCGTCAGCATATTCGGCATTTATCATTCCCCCTTCAACGACAACCTTGTTGACCACACCGCTAGAAATATCCTGCGCTATCTTTGAAACTGAAACTTCTTCAATTTTGCCCTTTTCCCCGACGACAGTTGAGTAGAGTGTCGAGATGATAAGGAATATAAGTATCGCTGTTAGCAAGTTGGAGAAAAACTGCCCACCAGTGGGCGCTCCTCCAAAAATATTTATTGGAGGTTTTTTTCCTTTGTCCCACGCCACCTTACCTTTGTTTTTATCTTTGTTCTTCAAAATTTTCATAGTAAAATTAGTATACATAAAAAACGCAATATGGCGAAGCGAGCAAAAAAAAGACGACCTCGCTATGCTTGGCCGTCGGTTCGGTTCTTAAATAGAATCGTTGGTTGATATTATTTTTTTGATTCGCGCGCCTCGACAACCCTCAGGCATAAAGAATCTGGCAATGTCGCCTCTGCTCCGACAGGATATTCTCCTTCGGTGTCAAATCCACCCATTGTTTGATTTGAATTTCTTCTTTTTAGAAGCATCGTGCCTGCGCATACACAGGAAAGAAAAAACAATGTAAGAAAAATCAATAATAGATATATTCCGTTGGAAACATCCAGCGGACCTATCCCCCCCATAACAAATGTACTCATTACTCCCCCTTCTTTTAGTTGTTTAATTACACAGATACAATCTACCAGCCCGAATTATTACACAAAAGTGTGTTTTTGTAAAAGAAAGGACGCTCGTAACCAACGAGCGTCCAAATTTTTGCATTCGGTTCATTAGTCCCAATCGTCATTAAAACGATTATCAGGAGCAAATGAACCATTGCTTTCCTTTTTGTCTACATAGCTTGCAAAGGCCCATGCGGAGAACATTAATACAGCAAACGCCGCAAGAAAAACAAGGAACCAGATTATTGAACGAAACTCATGAATCCAATGCATGGCATCTGTTGTGTTCATCATTTGCCTCCTTTCTTTTTTGATCCCAAATAGGGCTTATATCGCCTGAACTTTTATTTTCATTCTGAAGTCGCTCGCGTAACCACGGTGAGCATTCGTTAACTAAAAAGAAAATAACGAACACATAAAACAAAACGCCCACACTAGCCAGCAGAGCTACTGCTACACCGACCTGCGGAAGAAGAAAAAAGAATACAGCTAGGCACAATGGCAGAGCAAACCCGCCAAAGAATCCTGTCATCGTGCTTTTTGTCTTTAGATACACCAAATATCCAATTATTGCTGAAGCGCCAACGGCTTTAATGAAAAACAACAGAAACATAATAGTCATATTTTCCATTTCATCCTCCATGTATAAACAAAAAAGAACCCCAAATAACGTACCACTTACGACTGAGTTTGTCAATCACCCCACTCAACTGTTATCATACAATAATGTCTCTGATTCAGAATAAAAAAGTACACTTCAATTATGAAATAATCGAGCGATACGAAGCAGGTATCGAGCTTTTTGGTTCTGAGGTCAAGGCTCTCCGCGCAGGGCGTGGCTCACTTGATGGGTCTCACGTGACAGTACGCGGAGGCGAGGCATACCTTGTTGGTGCTACTGTACAGCCATATCAATCAGGCAATATTCCCAAGGACTACGATGCAACAAGGAACCGCAGGCTTCTTTTAACAAAAAGAGAAATTGCGGAACTTGGGGCACAGGAGTCAAAGAAGGGCTTGACAATTGTTCCTATTTCGGTGTATAATAAACAACACAAACTCAAGGTTGAAATAGCTATTGTTAGGGGTAAAAAAACTCATGACAAGCGCGAAACGATTAAAAAACGTGAAGCCGAGAGAGATGTGATGCGCGACCTGAAATCCCTTAGGAGCGAAGCGAGTTAGGGATTTGGAAGTGCTCTGGTAGTGCGACATCAAAAGCGCAAGGTAATTTGAAAACAGAATGAAATATATGGGGATGACCGGCCTAGACAGGCGGTTCCCTCTTGTAGGTGCTATGCCGAGAATACTCGAGATCTCGTTAAACCTCGAGTACAACCTAGTTGCAAAAAACAACCTAGTTGCAAAAGTAAAGGCAACAGTTTCTCCGTACTTTACGGCGAACGCCTTTACTCCTGCTTACGCTATCGCCTAAGCAGCACTCGCACTCAGTACGCCCTCTAGGGAGTCGCGGGTGATATAAAAAGAGGGCTCATCGCTTTGAATGACTCTACAAAGTGAAAAAACATAGAGCATCGGTCGTGTGTGATTTAGAGTAATTTATACACACACTACCTAAACCAAAAAGAATTATTCTACGCATAGTAGATTCCCACAAGAGCATCGTCTGCACGGGGGTTCGATTCCCCCCATCTCCACATCGTGGGAGTTTGTACACACAAACTCCTCAAAAAGTCTTACAGCACAAGACAGGTTATCGGTTTGATAGCCTGTCTTTTTGCTATATGCCAATTTCTCTTCAAAAATGAAGAAGTAGAGCCTATGTTTTTCGAGCACATCGACAGAGCTCCATATCTTATATGGGCTTTTAAGCAGCCCTGTAGCCTTCTTGAGGGCGGTTTGATAAGGAACCGATGTATCAGACAAATCAATATCAACAGTCCCTATTCCCTCCAACTCAATGACTACTTCCTCAAGCTTGCTCTCGTATACTCTTTTAACCGCGTCTGATTTTGCGGCAATAACCAAATCAGTAAGTTCACCAATTTTTACATCAAGCTCTTGCTTCTTTCTTCGCTTAAGATCCTCTAACTTACGAATATCTCCAGCCTCTTCTTGCCATACCCCACTAAAAACTTTTTGCATCAATACATCTACACTCCCCATCAATACTTGTTTTTTCAAAAGACAGGTAAAAGCATCTTCCATATCTTTTTTCCTTACCATCTTGCCATTTTGTTCGCAATTCTTGTTTTGACAATAATAATACGGGTATTTTTTTGACCTTCCTTTGATCCACGCACCAGTAAGAGGTTTGTTGCACTCGCCACACACATGCAAACCACGCAACGGAAAGTCATCTGAGATATCCACTCGTATTCTCTTGCTCAATCCTTGAGATTTAGTCCTTCTTTGATTTATCTCGTATGTATCTAAAGAAATAATTGCCTTATGGTGCCCATTGCGTCGTTCAACCTCCCACTCGGGATACTCGATAAACCCTGAGTAAAACGGATCTCTGAGTATCATCGAAAACTTATCAATGTACTTCTCTGGCGACTGCTTTCCCCAAAACCCATTCTCAACCAGATACTTGCAGGCATCAATTTTTCTTACAAAGACTCCCGTCGAAAAGCCTTCGAGGGCGTATTTGAGCAATGGAGCCTCTGTTCTATGCGGCACTGCAAGTTTGCCATGCAAAGGGTCTTTAACCATCGTGTAGCCCTTTTTACTGCCAAACGTCCAGTATCCAGCCTCAAGGCGAGCCTTCATTTTCTGAATTACCTGTCGTGTATTCTGTTTCCTTTCGAGCTGTCCCTGTGCGGCGAATATTGTTTCAACGAACTCACCTTCCGCAGTATCCTCAAAGTTAAAGTTTAAACATTCTGGCTTTGCATCACGCACCTTTAGTGCCATGCGCAACTTAATGTGAAATTGAGTATCTCGCGCAAACCTTTTTAAGTCATCGAAAATGACAGCAAATCGGATGGACGGGTTCTTATCAAGATACTCAATCAACTGAGACATTGCGGGGCGGTTCATAAAATCTCCGCCACCACTAAAACTGTCTCGAAATACTTTTTCGACAACATAACCCTGGCGTGAGGCATATTCACGACAACGCTGTTCTTGTCCATCTAACCCATGCCCCTCAGTTGCCTGACGATCAGAAGACACACGACAATAAATGAGCGCTCGGTCGTATTTAATAACACTTTTATCAAACAAACTCTTTTTCTTTTTAGTTTTACTCATGTGTTTTGTTTACTTCCTTCTCATCTACACTGAGGTATGTTTGTAGTTCAGTTTTTATAACATTTCGACAAAATGCTTCGATATACTTTAAACGTTTAGTAATACTTTTATCCGATGTCTTTTGATCATTCAGCATCCTGCGATACTCTTCAACTGTAACCATGTATTTTCATGATTGCGATACTGATTCAGTTTTTCCTGATAGCACATATCTTTTTTATAATGCTTTGGTTTTTCCCAATAGCAAGTACCCTACTTAAATCTTTTCTTCTTAGTTACCTCAAGAGACTTAGTTTCTCCGTCCTCTGCCTGAAAAACAACTTTGCCATACATTCGATTATTTTTTATCTCTTTTTGTACATCCAAATAAGACTGGGGATTTTGAAACACTTTTGTGCTTTCTATTTCAAATATTTTTCCTTTATTTAAACGAACCGAAACCTTCTTGTTCTCCTCAGAGCGCAGTTCTGAGAGAGTTTCTTGCTCCTCCGCGCTTAAGGAGTGTAAAAAATGCATACCCACCACCTTATGCCCTAAATCCTCAAGGATTGCCGCCAGGGAAATCAGAGTCACATCGTAATGACTCTTAAATATTTCAAGAAATTGCACTTCAGAAGGAGACGCCAAGTGGACCTCTCCGTTTGAAATTATAATAATATAAGGATCATCTGGCGTACTTAGGGCCTTCGCGATATAAAACTCGAACAAAAGATAGCTACCACTCTTTTTATCTAATTTAAGTAGACTTTCTTTAGCCAACTTAATTTTATCTAAAGATAATCCCGCTTCTCTCATTCTGACAATTGCCTTTATCCAAACAAGTTCAACAAGTGTAAATTTTCTCCAACCACCTCCCTCAATGACCCCACCTGGCAACAAATTATTTGTAGCCCAGTGGTGTATCATTCTGTAATTAACCTCAGTGTCACTTACTGTAAATTTTTTCGCTCTCATATTCTCCCAAAATACTTCGTACTCTGGGGAAGAACAATATTCCTTAAAATCATTAAGACGATTCTCGTCTTTCTCAACAAACACAGTTGATGTCTCTTTTTTCTTCATATGCTAAATTATACATAGATGTAAGCTTTAATCAAACAGCTTGTCCGCAGAGCCAAATAGTTCCATGTTTATCTCCCTTATCAGCTCCCCCAATATACCCAAAGTCCTTATCCTTTATTTTTTTCACCAAAAACCAAACGGACCTTTAAATTAGCCATAATTCAGAGATTTTTGCTTTTTTATAAAAGGACAATGTTCCCTTTTCTTCCCCCTTTACTTTCCTTGCTTTTATATCAAAGAAGTCGGCAAACCCTTTTAAAATAAGTATTATTCAGGATTTCAAACGTTCATATCAAGGAAAAGTTTTCCATGACATTCACCCTTTCTTCACCTTGCTTTTCTTTACAAAAAAACAAATTAGCCCTTATAATTAGAGGGCTATTTAGGAACTCGCGCTTTCATATTCATGGTAAAATTAACCATGAAATTCACCTTTTCTTTTCATTGAAAATGTATCGCTGATGCTTCTAAAAGCATTACAAATAAAAGATTATTTTGAAATTTATACACTCAATATCAATGATAAACTTTCGTTGAAATTCACCCTTTCTTTTCATTAACTTTCTATCCAAAAAACCTCGAAATCCATTACAATTAAATACTCATTTCAGAATTCGTAGCCTCAATAGTAATGATAAACTTTCATTACATTTCACACTTTTCAGACTCACTGGTATGCGGCCGAGGTGCCATGGATTTCGTATGTACACCCCCACAGTTTAATGATAAAATAACTTCACAACTAAATAAAGAGGCCTAAACCAGCTAAGTTCACACTGCTGGCATGGCCGCCAAACCGTAAGCCATAGAGAACCCGTTATCAGGGCGTGGCTTACGTTGCTGGAGGAAACTCCAGTATGGCCGCAAGGCCGCCTGGTAGCGGGCTTTGTGTTTTTATAAACTAAAAAATCGTAAGCCAATATGAATAAACCTTTTACTGTTTGGAATTTAATATGGGGAGCAATAGCTCTTGCTGTGATATTATTTTCTGTTTCTGACAATTCGACTGACTGGAACCAAATTATCCCAATAGTAGCTCCATTGATTATTGTTTATTTTTTTATAGACAAAAAACTCAATAGAATCGAAAATAAGATCGAAACTTTACCCAAAAAGATTAGCGTACTTTAGTCGAGTGCTCCAACCTCCAAAATAAATGAGACAAAAGACTGAGGACGTCTAAGCAATCCTCCTCTGTAAAAAGTTTAGACTGCCTAAGATCCTCTATTTCTTCGTGAGAGATTGGGTGCCTACCTCCACAAATAACACCCTCTGAAAACATTTGCTGAGCAACCCTTATATTTTTTAAAGTATCTGCCGTGAACGCCGTGCCGTCGCGCTTAAAATAAGTCTCTGTTACAGAAAGCACGGGGCTCGCTTCAGGGAAGACTTCTTGCATCAGAGCACGCTCATCACGAGTCGTCCTGACTGCTTTTGCACGAACAGCATTTACATACCGCTTTGATGCTTCTATAAATGCATGATAATAGTCTCCTCCTTGATAATATGCTCGCGATGCATCTTGCACCTCTGCGTGAAGTTGTCGCCAATGATACTTTGGATAGTCTGGTACTAAAGCATGGAAATCACGAACGGCCCTAACACTGGCCTCTTCTGGTATTTCTGAATCTTGTACGATAGCTTTAATAACCGACTCAACAGAACCACGAAGCTCCTCGGGGATAGTCTTTAGCCATTCAGCAGTGTTTATCCCTGTCTGTTCACTAATTTTTTTCTTTTTTAATGCGTCTCTTTTAATGCGCCAATCATGCTCTAACCAGCTCATAAGTTTCCCCAAAAAATCACGCAATTCTGCCATTTCTGGATGCCCCCAATTCAATGACTGACGATCTGTCGCAATTACATCTTCGTCAAGCTCATCAATAAAATCCACTTCAAGATGTCCAGTGAGATACGAAAAAAAGTGACTTGAAATGCTTTCCGAAAAGTACTCTGGCAGGTTAACTAACTTCTTCCGGGAGAACAGTGTGATACCCCTCATGTTTGTTTTTGAGGAAATTGGAGTTTCTGTAGAAATGAAGTGCCCAGTTATTTGATTTTTTCTTTCGTATTCCGCCTCCAGCCCAATATCTTTAGGAACGTCCCATTCAATTTGCTTTTTAAGATCATCGTATTTCTTTTTGTTCTCAACAAGAAATGATTCTTTCTCATTGTGCTGTATCGAAACAACGAAAGAATCATCAACTATAAAAATTTTAGATAATGCAACAGCAATACTTTCTGGGTCAAATTCTGTTTTACGGCGAAGCCCACGAAGAGTAATTTTTGTGCCACACTCAGCACCACAAGGTTCCTCAATCTTCAACGGTGTTGGCTTATACTCGGGCGTTTTAGAGTCCTTAATATCTTGCCACTTAAGAACAAAGGCGTTCTCCTTCAAATCTTTTTTAGTGACCACTTCAATCTCTTCAGCAATACCAAAAAACGACAACTTACCAATCCCCTTTTTACCAATTACTTTTCTACCCCCTATGGTATCCTCACTTCTCTCGTCATCTCGTCTATTGCGACCAATTCGAAGAAATTTACTATTGATTTCTTCAAGACTCATACCAGAACCATCGTCTTCGACGATAATTTCTCTTCTGTCATCTGTATCATTTAACAAGACAGTAACATTTGAGGCATCAGCATCATATGAATTTGCCACAAGCTCAGCGAGAACTGGTGATAATGTCGAATACATCCGAACGCCAAGATGCTCAATCGTGGCTGGATCAAATGTCATCTTTAGGGGTGTATCATCCATGTTTTTTGTGAGCCTTAATAATTGTTTGCCCAAGCAATTTTGCAAACTGAGGGGGAACCGCATTCCCAATCATGCGAGCCGCTCCTGCGATACTGTTCGAATGAAAAAAATACTTCTTTGGGAATGTTTGAAGGGTTGCTCCTTCCCGGATGGACAACGCCCTGTTCTCTTCAGGATGTGCGAACCTTCCATTTGAGATACTAAAAAATTTCGTTGTAATTGTTGGGGATGGTTTGTCCCACACCATTCTTCCATAATTATCTTTAAATCCATCACCAGCGTAAGAACGCCTCTTCAAACTCGGGTCCTTTGCCCAGTCCAGCCATGATCCGCCGTTCTTTGGTGTCTTTTTTAATCGCAACACATTTTTTTCCGTTAAATTCGCAACGGAGTGCTGAAATAAAGTTTGATCTCTATGCCCTGGCTTAATTTTATCAAAACCATTCTCCTCACCTAATACATCCTGGACGGAAAGTCTCTTATTTATTTTCTCTGGGAAGATAGGTTTATCATGAACCCTTGTTGCGAGAAGCGAGAATCTGCGACGAGACTGAGGTACCCCATACTCACTCATATTCACAATGTCAAAATGTACCTTATACCCTTTCTTTTCAAGAGAGCTGACAAAAGAACCCAATCCGCTACTATCTTTCTTTGCAAGTATACCTGGAACATTCTCGACAAGAACATAGCCAGGGTTAAAATAATCAACAAATCTCTTGAACTCAATCAACAGATTTTTTGATTTCATCGATTTTGTCTTGTCCGTTCTGATTATAGACCAAAATTGACATGGACTACATCCAATCAGAACAAGGCTGTCATCGTTTCTTTTTAATTTAAGTGTCTTCGCAAGATCTGCCTCTTTTAAGTCAAAAACATCTGCAAGAATAAATTTTGACCCAGGGTTATTTGCTTCGTAAGTTTTTTGACAAGCAGGATCATTATCGATTCCAGCAATCACCGATACTCCCCCTTGAGTCAGTCCACATGTCATCCCTCCTCCAGAACAGAAGAAATCGACGGCCTTGATTTGTTGCGAATTCTTCATGAGTATGTTGGTCTAATGATACATCAAAAAGGTAGCTAAGTAAATTTAAGCATAGGGCAAGTACTCCCGTTTTTAATCCTATACAGGTCCACTTTCATCATCTATCCACAAAATATCTTATACGGCTTGTTTTATGACACTACAGGCCCATTTTAAGGCTCTGATTTTCTAAAAATACAGCTCTGAGTGACACCTCAACTTTACTGCCTAACTTTCTCCATCACCCTCAACTAATACTTAATTCAATACGCTGACTGTGCCCCTTTATCAATTACTAAATCACGCATTTGCAATGGCTAATTGTAGAGCAGGACTACTTTGGTAATATGTCCAAAAGCGAGAAAGGTAGGTTTTTACGCGGTTTAATGTTTTCTGACGTCTCTCCACAAATACACAAAAATCCCAAGACTAAATCTTGGGATTTTTGTGTATTTGTGGAGATGAGCAAGACACCTGCGTGTCTTGCGTGGGGGAATCGAAGCATCGGAGCATATTTTTGTTTGCCACCTGCAAACAAAAATGCGAGAGGCCGACCAAGAACGCGAGATGTTTTGTGAGCCTTATAAGGCGAAACAAAACTCCGCGATTCTGGGTCGATGAACCTGGAATCGAAGAGCGCAGGCGAGCACACAGTGTAATCACTGGGTCGCCGAGCCCGGGGTCGAGAGTACTTAGTCCGCGCAAAGTGTACCCACTTGAGCAGACTCAGTAACTCGTGACCGATGAACCAAAATGTGTCTACACACCTTGCGTGGGGTCGTAAATTTCACACAACTTTGTTGTGGAAATCTTATGACATGATTTTTGAAGTGTAAAAATCAGAATCGAAAAGCGGAAGGAGGCCTAACTCTTACCCTCATTATTCTAGAACCTTTTTCAAGCCTTCTATTCGCCCAACAAGTACTGAGTGTAATAAATCTACCTCATTAATGTTGGAGTATTTTTGAAACACTTCTGCTGGTCCAAAAAGTTCTGTCACGTGCGCAGGACTAGCATCTATTATTGATTGGAGAAATTTCTTACCTTCCTCTCCAGTAAAACGTGATTCAAGTTCTGACACCTTACCTTTCAAATACGTGATTGTATCGGGTTTCATTTGCATAAACTGAGCAATAGATGAACCTCGACCAGTAGGCGTCTCGAGAAATTTATAAGCATCCTCTCCAAAATCAAAATGTGATAGTTTCCCGCCATCATATCGCCCATTGTTTGCCCAATCACTATACTTGTTGAACATATGATCCTTGCTGTTAAACAGATACTGTAAAAGAAGCTGCTCGGCAATCATTTGTTCCCTTGTATTTTCGTCTTCGATCTTGCCGTGCTGCAACTTCCATGAATAGTATTTATTTTCGCCGTCGGTTGCGGGAACAGCAACAACATCCGATACATTCAGTATACCCTTCAACATTCGTGCTACCACCTGCTGACCCCTTGGATCGTGTAATCCTGAAAGCTCGTAGTACGTCTCACCTTCTGCTGTACGCACCGGCAAACTATATTCGCTGAGTGGACGAATAATTTTTGTTTGTACTTTTTCTGGAGGAAGAATGGAGTAAGTCGTTGGGTCAGCTTTTTTTGTTGCATCGCTCACGCTGTCATGCGCCTTTTTATTTGCGTCACCTCCTCCGAAGGATTCAAATTTCATATAGTTATACTAGCATAAAAGTACAGGTACGCACTGGATAACGTAATGGTTTAATAGCATAGGGCCATTACACTACTTGTGTGTAAAATTTAAATATGGTGTATAATATACGATAACATATGATTTTCAAGCCACAAGATGATTCTGTGATTAAGCACGAGCCAGGGGTTTATTTGGGAACTCCTGGTTCCAACCCACCCATTCCTGTAATAGAAAGCAAATCAGCGGTGCGCAAAGTGCGTACAATGAAGGAAGACGTAGATGAGGCAAAAAAGGAAAGGGAACGTCTCTCTGCTTTAGGGCTTGGTGAAAAAAATACTACAAAGGAGAAGACTTTTTTTGCAAGCGCCTGGTCAAAGATTTCAGGAAAAGAGAAGGCTGAGAAAGAGGCAGCCGAACTAGCCACAGAAAAAGAGCAACTTCGAATAAAAGCGGACGCTGAGGCAGAAAGAGTTCGACTAGAAGCAGAAGCGGAGACTGCGGCTATTAATGCAAAAGTAGAAAAGGAGCGAGTAGAAAAGGAGGCTTTGGAAAAAGCTGAGCAAGAAAAAATTCGCGCGGAAGAAGAAAGGAAGGCCAAGGAAATAACTCTAGAAAAAGAGAGGAAGGATGCAGAGGCAAATATTCTTAGGCAAAAAGAAGACGATTTAGCGTTTGCAAAACTTGCATCATCTCCAGAAGCAGGGTCTGTACGCGATAGAGCTATAGCGACTGCATCAATCAAGGCTGCTGAGATTATTGCAAAACATGGTAAAGATCTGTCGAAAACAATTGATGAGGCTACTGAGATTGTAGAAGAAAAAGAAAGGATTCGCGTGGAAATAACAAGGATAATTGGGGAAGAAGAAAAAGCCCTGTCTGAGGTAACAAAACTGATTGAAAAAGACGAACGCGAAAGAGCAGATGCTGTAAAAATTGAAGCGTCTCAAAAGAGAGCGAGGGCAGAAGCTTCATCAGACAAAGCAGATGCAATGCTAATAAAAGAAAGGAACGAAGCCAATGAAGCAGAAATAATTGCCGCAAAGGAGAGGGCCGAGGCAGAAGCAGCCGAGATACTTGCAAAAAAGGAGCGCGTGCGAGCAAGGGAAGCGGCAGAAATCGAGGCAAGAGAAATTTTTGAAGCGGATAAACAAGTGCAGATCGCTGTGGACGCGGCAAATAGAGAGATAGAGGCACTAAAGAAACGTACTCGCGCCGAAGCAGAAGCTATTGCTCTTGCGCAAAAGACCGCTCGCGCAGCTGAAGTGGCAGAGGTTGCTGAAATAAGCACGATAGAAAAGACCGCTCATCAACAATCAAAATAGCCCATCAGGGCGTAGCGACCTGGTTCAAAATAAAATATGGGTGTACAATATTAGAAAGGTCGCCGTAATTTAAAAAATAAGATATTTATGAAAAAAATTATATATGCAATTTTAGGAGCCGCTGTTTTAAGTCCCAGTATCGCAAGCGCATGTATCGAGGACTTTGGAATCAGGTACGGCATGATGGGTGGATACTATGGTGGTGGTTTTAGCACATTTATGGTTATGGGAGGTATTGTTTGGATAGTTGTTGGTATTCTTGCCGGAGTATGGCTATGGCAAAATATAAACAAGAAGTAGCGTTGTAAATCGCGCCAAATGGCAGTAAAAAAGCCACTTTTTGTGGCTTTTTTACTGCCCGCTAGCATGAATTCCAGTCCCCTTGATTTATATCGCTCTTTAGTGTACAATCCCTGTAACTCCGCAACAGCTTGCGGTTTTAAGTTTTTCTTTAATCCATTGAATCCAAAGGTAAAAATCAACCATCAAATTCGCGCAAAGGAACTTCGTGTTATTACGGATACCGGCGAAATTCTTGGGGTCCTTTCCCTCTCGGAGGCGCTAGCAAAAGCAGGAGCACTTGGGCTTGATCTTATTGAGATCTCTCCAAATGCTGAGCCACCAGTTGCGAAAATAATGGATTATGGTAAATTTCAGTACCAGCAGAGCAAAAAGCAAAAAGAGGCAAAGTCACGTGCTCACGTCACAGAAACAAAGACACTGCAAGTAAAGATTGGTACTTCGGAACATGACCTCGAGCTCAAGGCGAAAAACGCCTCAAAATGGCTTAAGGAAGGACACCGCGTAAAGATCGACTTATTCCTTGTCGGACGGTCCAAGTACGCAGATATTGGTTTTAAAAAAGAGCGCCTCGATAGAGTTTTGACCCTCATTTCCGAGGAATACAGGCTAGCTGGCGAGCCTCTCAAGAGCCCAAAAGGACTCTCAGTTGTCCTTGAGAGAGTATCAAAAAAGTAACAATATTCATATGAAAACAAACAAATCATTTACAAAACGACTCAAGGTTACAAAGACTGGCAAGATTCTTGGTCGCAAGCCAGGTCAAAACCACTTCAACGCAAAGGCGAGTCGTTCAAAACAGCTCGCTGGGAAGAGAATGGGTGATTTCCCTATGACTAACAAGGATAAGGCTCGTTTTTTACCAGGGCTTCTGTAGAAGAATGTAGCAGGCTAGCCATCTTATTTAATATAATAAACCAACATGACAAGAGTAAAACGAGGAACAACTTCAGCAAAACACCGCCGCAACGTACTGGCTCAAGTAAAGGGCTACCGTTTTGGACGCAGCACAAAAGAGATTCAGGCAAATGATGCCATCGCGCACGCTGGGGCTTATGCTTTTGCACACCGACGCGATAAAAAGAACGTATTCCGTCGCCTTTGGACAGTCAAGATGAATGCGGCTCTCCGCCCTCTTGGTTTTTCGTACAGCAAATTCATTGATGCGCTCAAGAAAAAGAACATTATTATTGACCGCAAAATTATGGCCGACCTCGCAGAACACAATCCCGAAACTTTCGCGAATCTTGTGAATGAGGTGAAGTAAAAACAAAAAGAAAAAATCGCCGAGTACCAATTTTGGTACTCGGCGATTTTTTTGTGGTTACATAACCCTCTCCCCACCCTTGCTTGGCCCACCAACTCCGTCATAATTTTCATACACATACTGTGGGCACTTTTCGTCCAGGTCGCATGTCTTGCCAGCAATAACAACACCAATAAGTTTTTCGACAAGATCCTTTGGTGTTTCATCAAAGGTAACCTTTCCTTCTTCTTTACGATGGCTTTTTTCAAGCATTTCAATGAGCACCTCATCCATCTCCCACGGTCCGCGAAGTACACCAAGCGGTTTGTGGTCCTCAAAAGCAACCGTAAATTCATTTACAGTACCGATGCGGCCACAGCCCACAATCACCGCATCTGATGCGCGCGTTAGAAGCAGGTTTCGGCCAGAATATCCAAAGCCTGTGTATATTATAATATCCAAATAATCGAGCGGAAGTCCGTATGTTTCCACGTGTTCCTTTTCGCTAGAAGCAGGAGAAAGGCCTATTGAAGTACCCCCTACCTCCTTTGCGCCCATGGCTGCCCAAAGTGGGAACCCAGTCGTTGCTCCAGTGACGAGAATACACCCCTGTCGGACAATCTCGCGCCCAAGCTCCTTCGCGCGCTCTATTGCGTCGTCGCCGCAGTATGTTGTGTCGGCGGCTCCAGATACACAAATCTTTAATTTTAAATGGTGGTGTTCGTTTGCCATGTCGCTATTATATCACACTCGCAGATTTTTTTATTAGCGACGTAGTGCGAAATAAAGTGAGTAAGTACCTTTTCTCACTTTTGAGCCGAGGAGCTAATATAGGCCGCGGTGGTCTCTGCCACATGGGCCTATATTTTACAAAGCAGTCCCTCAAGCGCCTCGGAGACAAGGCGTAAACATTTAGTTTTTTTGAGGCGTACTTTTGCTACGATGAAGAAAAAGTAAATGTTTACAACGCTGTAAACGAGGATGAATGAGGACTGCTTTAGAAATCAATTTCAATAACATCTCCTTGCTTTGGCACACGAGTATCCACCCCAAGATAGTCCCTCACACGTTGCGCAAAAAATAATCCTGCGCCGAGCTCGGCATGAACAACAAAAACTTTTTTTAGTGAATCCTGCATTGCTGTCACAAACTCAAGGAGGGCGTTCATATCCTTGTGTGCTGAGTACCCTTGCAATGTGACAACTTTTGCCCGTACTGGCACATCTTCGTCAAAAATTCTTACACTTTTTATCCCCTCCTGCAGAGCTCGCCCCATAGTGCCCACAGCCTGATAACCAACGAGGAGGAGTGTGCTCTTTGGATCTGGAAGATAATTTAACTCATGATGTAAAACACGCCCGCCATTCGACATCCCTGAACCAGCAATAATAATCTTTGGGTTTGGAACATCTTTTATCGCGATTGAATCCTGAGAGCGCTCAGTAAAACGAAGCTTTGGAAACTTAAATATATCATCGCCACCTTTGATTGTATTCTGGATTCCTTGATTAAAATAACTGGTGCTATCACTGAACACTTTTGTTACTTTAATTGCGAGCGGCGAATCTACAAAAACGGGGATCTCTGGAATCATGTTATTCTCCACCATTTCATTTATCTCAAAAAGGAGGTCTTGCGTACGTTCAATCGAAAAAGCAGGGATTACGAGGGCGCCTCCGCGTACTACTGTTTCCTCTATTACTTCCTTGAGGCGAATCGCGCGCTCAGCGAGGTTTTCGTGTGCACGATCGCCATACACAGCCTCCATTACCAAATAATCAACATTTGAAAGTAGCGCGCTCTCAGGCATGAGAACGGAAGAACTGCCGATGTCCCCAGAAAAAATGAGTTTCTTGCCATTTCGGGTCATCTCGATCATTGCTGAACCGAGAATATGCCCCGCGTCGCGAAAACGTACATGCAGGTCATTCTTAAATACAACATCCTTGTCGTAAGGTATCGCTTCCCAGTGGTCAAATGCTTTTTGCACCGCATCTTCACGATAAAGTGGCTCGTGGCCATCAGCTTTCGCCTCGCGCGCTATCACACGTAGGGTATCTTCGAGCATCAACTTTACGATTTCTCTCGTAGGTGGAGTAGAGTAGATTCTTCCCTTAAACCCTTCGTTAATTAACTTTGGGATACGCCCGACATGGTCAAGATGCGCGTGGGTTACAAAAAGCGCATCAATAGTAGCTGGGTTGTATGGGAATGGTTCATTGTTTTTATCATCACACACTTTTATCCCTTGGAAAAATCCGCAATCAACCATGATATTTACTCCATCACCCTCCAATATGTGATTTGATCCAGTCACCTCGCCTGCTGCGCCGTAAAATTTAAGTTTCATCATGGTAAATTGTGTGATTTTAATTATGCTTCTGACTCATTCGCCACCAAGTAAAAACTGCGACTGTTGTCCCCCCTAGTATATCAAATAAAAGGTCACCTAGGGTATCAGGCATTGCGTTCATATACCCTATGGTAAAAAAACTAATAGCCGCCTCGTATACTTCCCAAACTAGCCCGATACTAATCGTATATATAAGACAGACCCAAAGAACAGCAAGGAAATTTCGCGAACCGATTTCCCTTCGCGAAAACTGCCACCAAACACCGAACCCTGCGAGCCATGCGCCACCCGCAAAATGCATCGGCATATCAAGCCATCTCAAGGTCCAATATAAATAATACGCGCTCGCTGATGCATTAATAATTGCAATCGCAAAGAGAGACAAAGCTAAAGTAATAGGCAAAGGTTTCCGCAATGATGACATATAGGCAAAGTATACCATACGGAGCTTCTGTAATTAGATGAAATTCGAGGCAAGATCAATATTTTGACCAAGAGGCATTCTCGCGTTTCAAGGGACACTACGCGACGCGGTTCTGCTGAATCGACATTGAAGAAAGAGTAGAAGACTTTAAGAAAGAAATTCGTCGGCCACGCGAGAACTGATTTGGACTGCAGGGCTGGATGCAGTTTAAGGCGCGAGTGATGGTTTTGACTAAGCTGTATGAGCAATACTGCGCAAGGGAAACCGAACGAAGCAACGCAAAAATGCGCCAGATATCCTGCAATCCAAATTGAAAAAGCTCCTGCGCAGGGGCGTAGGAGCTTTCACTTAGGGTTACTGAAGGCATTGACCCTAGATAAATCTAGGTGGGTGCCCGCAATCACACGCCAAGGCGTATGAAAATGTAGGGCTCCCTTGTCAATAACTTAGGAGACAATACCTCGAATAACCCTATCCCTACTGTACACCCCACAATATTTTTTTGCAATAGAAATTTTTTATTACAAAACAAAAACCTCGCCAAATGCAAGGTTTTTGACAAAGAGCAACTATTCACAAAGCTTATATGTAGATGTGGATAGCTACCTAAAATGTTTCGTCAGCATAAACATAATCAAAGTTTGATTTCTTGTAATCAAAAATTTCGTCTTTCTTGAAAAAGCGAGCCACTTCTGCTTTTCCATTTTCTACTGAATCAGATGAGTGCACAACGTTTGACTGTATAGAAAGTGATAGGTCGCCACGAATACTTCCTGCGTCTGCGTCAAAACCCTTTGTTGGACCAACAATGATTCGCGTTGCGGAAACTGCGTTGATACCAGAGAGGACCATAACAACTACTGGCGACGCCTTCATAAATGACTTGATCCCTGCAAAAAATGGTTTATCTGCAATATGCGCATAGTGTGCCTCGAGGAGAGCATCCTCGAGCTGAATCATCTTCATTCCAACAATATTGAGCCCCTTGCGCTCAAAACGAGTGGTGATCTCGCCCAAAAGCCCTCGCTGGATCGCGTCTGGCTTTACAATAATAAGTACCTGCTCCTCTTTTGGATGTGCCATGATATTTTTACCCACCTAACTTTTTAACAATTAGTGGTGTTTATTTATAAATTTCCAATAAAATACCTTTGTTACTTCACCTACTGCCTTTTTGGTAAAAGTTTGTGTGGGCGAGAATTAACTATTAAGATTTGGATATCTTATCAAAATTGCACAGTGTGAGCAAATTACAATAGACTAATCCCCACCCCTAAACCTTCCCATGATCTCCGCCTCTACCTCATCGCGTGGTGTGCCATATTTCAAATACGAAAGTTGTTTTAGCTTTTCTGCTAGAGCTGGGTTTCCTTCTTCAGGTGGAAGCGTGGCAATATTAAACGGCTTTGTTGGCTGTCCATCTACAAGCATGTTCACATACGCATTGAAGTTATCTAGGCGCGTAATATCCTGAGCTGTAAATGTCGGCTGGAATTTCTTTTCTAAAAATTCTGCGTCTTCTTGTCCAACGCGAAATACGGCCATGTTCCCAACGTTACCAAACACAGCATTTTTTATGTCCTCAGAAAGTTGCGAAATGTATTGATGAGCGACATTGAGAGACAGACGATACTTGCGCGCCTCTGATAGGATCGATGCAATAGAAGGAGTTGTTACATTTTGGAATTCATCAATATATAAATAAAAATCGTTTGGTTTTTTACCTGTGCCAAACATATCCACACGTGAAAGTGCCGCCATTGTGATCTTGCCAACAAGCACGAGGCCAATAAGGCTAGCATTTATGTCTCCTAGGCGCCCTTTTGACAGATTGACCAATAAAATCTTTTTGTCATCCATAATTTGCCTAAAGTTGAACGATGATTCCTTTTGAAGAACCACTGGGCGCATGATATCGTTTGATATGAATGGGTCAAACTTGCTTGAAATGTAAGGCACGAAGTTTGCTAGCCCTTGGTCGCCTGTCGTCTTTTCTGCGCTCGCCCAAAACTGCGCAATGATAGGGTTCTTACATCGCGAAAGCTTCATATCGCGGAACGCTTTGTCTGATAGTACACGTGTGATATCGAGAAGTGTTGCCTGCTCGCTCGTGTCCTCCATTACGAGAAATGCCGCATTTTTGAAATATTGCTCGAACATTGCACCGCCACCGGTCTTCATATCAAAAAGCTGATTAAAAATATTCATCATCTCGTTTACCACAAAGGTTTTCTGCTCTGGACGACTGTGGTCATACTCGAGCATATTGAGTCCCATTGGGCGCTCGATGTATGATGGGTCAAAGTAAATCACATCGTCTGCGCGCTCTGGTGGAATAAGAGAAAGAATATCCTGAACATCGTTTCCGTGTGGGTCAATAAAACACACTCCATCACCATTCCTAATATCTTGCACTATCATATTTTTCAGAATGCTTGTTTTCCCTGTACCAGTCTGACCAATAACATACATATGCCGCACGCGATCCTCGCGACCCATGCTCACAAGCGTCTCCTTATTGTGGTAAATATTTTTACCGAGAGTAATCCCATCCTTATGCATCTCTGTTGGTGCTGGCGCACCACCTGCCTTTGCCTCTTTAAGCTCTGTAGATGACACTGTAGTAACTGGAAAATGAAACATCGTTGTGAGCTCCTTGAGATTAAGGGGGAAACTCTCCCTATCGAGGAAAATGCGAAATGTGAAATGGTATATCATATCCATAAGCCCGCTTCCATTTGTTTCATGTCTCCACCTGATGCTGTTTGTTTGAGGATTTCCAAAATGGTTAAATGCGCTCTCAATCTCATTCAAAATAGCCTCCGCACGCATAGCTGTCTCAGCGGAAGCGATGATGCGTATGTTTGTATCAACGATTGGCGATGAAATTTTCTCGCTGATATTTTTGATTGCTTCTTCCTCAATGGGCTCATTTTCCTTTTTCATTTTGACTCCAAAAATAAGACTCTTTGTAGCCTGCGCGAACTCTGTTGCAAATTGGGCGCCAACACCTTTTAGAGCATCTTTTGCCTTAACACCTTTTTTGATCTGCTCCATTATCCCACGATAGCGTGTATTGAAGGCGTTTCCCGATGGGCGAATTACAAATTGTACAGCCACTCCCTCCCCCTCGCGCTTTATTTTTGAAAAAACTGAAAGAAGAACATTGAGCGGGTCTTGAGTAAATGCCTCATACGTGCGCATTGGGTACGCTGTACTGCCAGATGCCTCTGCATATGACGATACCGTTACACCAGATTCATTGAATGGGTTGTAGTCTTCACGATGCTCTCGTAGCCTTGCGTCAGGATAGACTGCTAAAACTTGTTTTTCAAAAAGACTTGCGTGTTCGACTGGCACTGATGAATAGAATACGAGGTCCTCGCTAAAATTTGAAAGGGCTAGCTCGAGTGTAAAATAATTTTTAACATCGCCAAAACCAGCTTTCGTATTTTCAATAGAGAGCATACCGGCATAAAAATGCTCCATACTTGATACAAGATGTGCAAACTCGCGCTTCTCGCCGTTTGGGTCAATAGGTGGAAGCGTCACCTCATAGAGACGCATCTTTAAAGCACGCACCATCTCCTTGTCGCGAGAAATACCAGCAAAGTCTCCTGTTTCTACGAGTAGCTGTACAAGCATGCGATGAAAATCATCCTCAATATGCGGGTTGTTCAATTTTTCCAAAAGCGAGAGGGCGTTCTTGATACCCTTTGTTTCAACAATGCGCATCAGCTCATCGATCGCCTCCTTGTGCTCTACCCCAAGCTTTACCACATTGGTTTCGAGCTCATCAATTTTCATCTGATAATCTTTGTCCAGAACTTCATCAGTTGGCACAAAACTATATTCGGCAACCTTTTCGAGCGCAATCTCTGCGCGCCTTTCGAGCAATCTCTCTGGAGACTCTGGCATCAGGCCAAGAGCTCTTTCTTTTTCTGCTATCTGCGCGCGCAAATACAACACCTCTTCCTCAGGGGTTCTGAATTGTTTTCCAAGTGTTCCGTATTCAGGGTTCATATGCTTGTAAAGTATAACACGAAACTCTCAAACTATAGTTTGAGAGTTTCGTGGATGAAATTTAATTTGGTAGCTTAATATTCACCAGTTGTCCTTGTTATACATAGGCCTCTCCTATGGGGAGAAGAAGTTTGTGGTGTGGGTGGATAACTCAAAGGCTCCTGACTAAATTTCCTTAGATTACATTGGCACCTTACACGTCACAGTAGACTCAACAGTAATATTCCCACCACAAATTCCGCCAAACTCACCCCAGTTTACAAAAGAGGTGCCACCCCAATATACTAGCCCATAATTGCCACCGCACGAAGTCCCATGAGTAGACGTGGTATTGGATAAATATGTCCATGTAGGTTTCCCCCCTGCATTTGCACACACATACTGTCCGTCTCCATTCCTCAATTCTCTACTCCATCCAAAAGTACCCATAAGATTGCTATATGTATAAGTACAATTACCGTTGGCATCTAGAGCCATCCCTCCTGCATTTGCGCATTTTTGAAGAGGAGTTAGAGTAACGTCCCCTAGATACGATACACGAACAAATCCATTACTTCCTGCTGAACCACAATAATAACCATAATAACAACCTCCAGCACCACCTGTGCCAACAGTAACAGTATATGTTGTGCCTGGTGTCACAGGGACAATACCCTTAGAATAACCTCCTCTGCCACCAGTCCCACCTCGTGCAAAATGAAAACCCCCAGAACCCCCAGAACCAAACTGATCAAGGGAATACAGTCGTGAATTTACATATCCACCACTTCCAGTCCCTGATGCTCCTGCTGCTCCGTTTGTGTAAGTACAAGTGTCCCAACACCCGTCGGAAGTACCAACCCCACCACCTGAGCCACTGGTGGCAGAGATAAATGGCGATGTGGTTGGCCCAAATGATGATGTGCCGCCAGTAGCTCCATTAGAGCCACCAATGTAACCTGCCCCGCCACCTCCGCCAGAACCAAAGACCTCCACGATAACTTCTGTTACACCAGCAGGAGCTGTAAAAACATTCGCTTGAGTACCATTAAAGGCGACATTGTTGTAAAAAGATTCACGAGGCAACATCCCGCCACTAACAGTACTAACAGGATTTGTGCCCCATGAAGCATTGCCGACCGCGTCAGAAATCAAAACTTTCCCTGTGGTTCCGCCGGGGATCTTTAGCCCCCCAACAATGAGTGTTCCCACCTTCGTCTGCGCGGTTGCGCTCGTATCAAGAAACTCAGATCCTGCTGGTGGCGTAACACCACCAGCAGCAGCCGTCGTCTGCACGGTTGAATCTGGAAATTTTATTCCTCCGCTTGTTGATTCAATGATTCCCGCGACAGACAGTTTTTGAGCAGGCGACACAGTCCCAATACCAACGTTGCCTGTTGACCGCTTAATGAAAAAGGTGTCTGCCAAACCACCGCCAGCATCAGTGTACGAGGTCATTTGAAAATCTGAACCAGCGTTACTGCCCGTTTCAGCGGTGGCGTTACCTCCAAAAACCCATCTTGCGGATCCATTAGTTCTAATTTGATACATTCCAGCCAAACCAGCAGGCCTGTCTATTGTCATTGCTGACCCATTTGCAGACGAGCTATAAACAACCAATGGTAAGTATGGATTCGTCGTCCCGATACCAACATTCCCATCAAAAATCGCATTGGTATACCCGCGAATCAGACCGCCAACTCCGAGTACCCCTTCCTTGTATTGTGTCGTAGAGCTAACGTTTACTGGCGCAGAAACATTCCCTCCTGGTGGTGTAACTGTCGGAGCTGTCCATGCGTAGACATAGGAGATGCCGAACGATAGCATGAGAGCGAGTGCGACGACTTTTAATGCTTGGATGATGTTTTTCATATTATTTAATTGTTAATCGGTGTTAGACTATCCTGCTCTATCTGAACCTCTCTTGCAGAGAATACTCTCGTTGATTTAATGTTATCTACCGCAAAAACATTAATACGCTTCCCAACTTTGATATCTATAATATCAGCATGGGTACGAGTAAACGGCTCTGGTGGTTCTGTTTGTGTCCCACTACTGTCTATTTGTGTTGCTTTAGTAAAAGCCTCCATTTCAGACTGCATTACGTCTCGTTTTTTAAATGATATGTTAAATATTTTTGTGTCACTGGTTATAAGAACAGTGCGGTCACTAAGTGTCTGGTCATCAAAAGGATTGTTGGACTGTGTGTGGATTGTGATTCGATTACCTTGAACTTCTGTCACAACACCCAGAAGTTCATAAATACTATTAGACGTGCTAGATATGCCACCAAAACTGCTTTCATTAATAAAACTAATAGCTGTATCGAAACCTTCTTGGCGAACGCTTTCTAGTGGTAACGTTGACTGAGGTACTTTCTTAAAATACACAAATGTTGAGAATACCCCAATGATTACACCCGCTATTAATATTCCGATGTATTGTGCAATATAAGAATGACGCTCAATAGGTTGTTGTTCCATATTATTTAATTGTTACAGAACGGAGTGCGTCTAATTCTTGCATTTGTTGCTCTATTGTTTTCTTTGGAGCAGGTGTGAACATCGGCTCTTGTTTCAATGTTTTGGTCTTTATTGTGTCGATGGTTTTAATTTGGTTTTGTGTGGTGGTAGTTGGTTGTGAAAAACCTTGTGTTTTGTATTCTGCGCGGAGATTGTCGATTTCCTCATTCTGTAATTTTGAAAGCTTCTCTTCCTCAGTGAGTGTTAGTGCTGGCGGTGAAATGTTGTTTTGGATTGCACTCTCCCTTGCCTTCTTTCTCTCTGTCAAAATGAACGCTATGCTAGCGAGAATGAAGAGTATTGCAAGTATCCAGAGTGATAGTACTAAAAACTTCTTTCCTATGCTTGGTTTTATTTCATCTGGTTCCACGCTTCTAGTTTACCTTTAATTACCCCCCAACCGCAAGAGATTTTAGTAAGTTAAGATGTGTATAACTCATGTGCTAAATACCTGCACGGCCACAAAGGTTAAACCTTGGCGGTCGTGTAGGTATTTTTTTGCATAATGATAGCCTCTTCTGGTATGCTCTAAAAATAGCAATAAACATATGTCTGGACATAATAAATGGTCACAAATAAAGAACAAGAAGGCTGTAACTGATGGTAAACGGAGCAAGATTTTTGGGAAATTTTCGAAGCTAATTGCGCTGGAGTCAAAAAAAGCTGCGGGTAATCTTACCTCACCTGGTCTTCGCGCTGTGATCGAGCGCGCAAAAAAGGAAAACATGAATAATGAACTCATCGACCGTGCTATTAAAAAAGGTGCTGGTGGTGATGCTGGTAACATGGAAGCAGTGCTTTATGAGGCATATGGGCCTGGTGGGTGTGCGCTTTTGATAGACGGTCTCACTGACAACAAGAACAGGACTGTTGCTGAAATAAAACACCTGCTCTCAAAGCGGGGGCTCGCGTTAGCCGGGCAAGGCGCGGCGATGTGGGCGTTTACTAAAACCTCAGACGGGTACGAACCACAAACATCGGTGCCCCTTTCAGACGAAGACGGGGATGCTCTATCGTCACTTCTTGATGAACTCGACGAACACGACGACGTACAGGATGTGTACACAAATGCAGAATAGGGTTAAAAACTAAATACCAGCAATTATCTAATATCGTAGATAATTGCTGGTATTTAGTTTTGGGGTGCATGATTTATGGTGGTACACTATGCCTATGCGAATCATTGCTATTGACCCTGGGTACGAGCGTATTGGTATAGCTGTTCTTGAAAAAACGGGTAGCAATGAGACTCTTCTTTTTTCTGAATGTTTCAAAACAAAAGCTTCTCTTCCATTTTTTGACCGTCTTGGGCTTATTGGGCAAGAAGTTGCGCGTGTAATTAATGAGTACTCCCCAGAAGTGCTTTCTATTGAAAACCTTTTTATTGAAACTAACCAAAAAACCGCAATGCGTGTGGCTGAGGCGCGAGGAACCATTTTGTACCAAGCACACATTTTAGGGCTTGAAATACATGAGTACACCCCTCTTCAAATCAAGGTCGCAACAACTGGCTACGGTAAAGCGACCAAGACACAGGTAATATCTATGGTTAAAAAGCTTATTTCTGGGGCAGAATCAATAAAACAGGATGATGAAATGGATGCAATCGCAATTGGGCTCACTCATTTTGCGTATGCTCGACCAAAGAATAACGTTGCAAAATAACGATTCACTGACACAAGTACAGCCTTCCACAGGTTATCCACAATTTTAAGAAAAAAGGGTTGCAGATAAAAAAACTTTTTGCTACAACTATGGGGTCTAGGTATATATACACGCCTGGATACTTAATTTTTAAATAAAACTATGCCAGAAGATGAAGTAATCGAAGATGAAATGGTTGACCTTGGGGACGAGGTTGATTTTGATGAGGATATGGATCTTGGTGACGACGATCTTTTGTTGGAAGACGACTTAGATTTGAGTGCCAGTTCACACGAAATTGAATAGTAACAAGAAAGACCGCTGTTTATTAAATAAACAGCGGTCTTTCTTTGTCTTTCTTTATATAATTTTTACAAACCTTCTTTTCCCTATTTTGTAAACTCCAGGCTTGGCCAACTCTGTATCTTCTGTGATTTTTTCTTCAACCCCTCCGTCCATGAGTCTCTTCACTGCCCCCTCTCCAACAAGCCTCCTAAAGTCATTCATTGACGAAACAACTCCACTAGTCTTCAAAAGTTCCCCAAGCTTTCCTTCTCCTTTAATTTCCTCAACATCTTCGGGGATTTCTTTTTTTTGAAATGTTGCAAGAAACATTTCGCGAGCACGCAATGCCTCATCGCGCCCGTGATACATCGACACAATCTCTTCCGAAAGGTCGAGCTTAAGATCACGCGGGTTATCACCGCGCTCGAGCGCACCACTAACTTCTTCAACTCTCTCCATTGTCACTCGTGTCGCATGTATAAAATATTTTACAATAAGTTCATCTCGTAGACTCATCACTTTGCCAAACATATCATTTGAAGTATCAGTAAGGTTGATTGTGTTTCCCCAACTCGAGCTCATTTTTCGTCCATCGAGCCCCTCTATAATGTTAAGCATTAAAATACCCTGTGGTTCTTTTTTAAAATGTTCTTGGAGTTTTCTCCCCGCTAGCATGTTAAATTTTTGATCTGTCGCACCTATCTCAATATCTGCATCAACAGCAACACTGTCGTACCCTTGCATAAGCGGGTACAAGAGCTCGCGAAGCGACACACGAGCACCCTTATCCAAGCGAATCTTGATGTTCTCGCGCGCGATAAAATCGGAAAGCGAGAACACTTCTGCATGTTCAATAATTTCGCGATAAGTGAGACCTTCAAGCCACTCAGTATTACGATGAGTCTCCACTTTGCTCATGTCGAGAATTTTCCCAACCTGCTCAAAATATGTCGTAAGATTTTTTTCAACTTCTTCGCGCGTAAGCATTGGTCTCTCGCTCTCCTTGTCTGAAGTGTCTCCTATAACACCTGTAAAATCCCCTACGATAAATACAATTTTGTGCCCAAGGTCTTGCAGGTCACGAAGTTTCCAAATAGCGGTTGCGCGCCCGAGATGTATATTGGGGCTCGTCGGATCGGTTCCAAACTTTATTCGAAGAGGTTCTCCAGAGAGAAGTTTTGCTCGCAGAATGTCTAAATGTATTACTTCTGCGACCCCTCGCTTTAATATTTCTTCAATTTTCTCCTCTTTTGTCATATTGAAACTATTTTATCACAAGAATCAACGCTCGCCCATAAGCTAATTTTGTGTTATAACATATTTACTTTATGGCGCGTCGCACCCACTCTCGTAAAAAAAGAATTAGATCTTTTTTGCATCACTTAAAAACAGTGTTTCTTTTCTTTATTGGGAGCGCTTTTCTTTTTGCTAGCACCATTATTCTTTGGGCATCATTTATGAAGCTCCCGGATTTTGCAGGTTTTCATGAACGAAAAATAGCTCAGTCAACAAAAATTTATGACCGCACTGGCGAGATTCTCCTTTATGACGTACACCAAAACATCAAACGCACAATTGTTCCGTTCGAAGAAATATCTCCTTTAGTTAAAAAAGCTGTTGTGGCTATTGAGGATACCGCTTTTTATGAACACATGGGTATTAGCTTGCGTGGGATAGCGCGCGCTGTGCTTTATGGAGGCACTCGCGGTGGAGGATCAACCATCACGCAACAGGTTGTTAAAAAAACACTTCTCACAGACGAAAAACTTATCACTCGTAAAATGAAGGAGATTATTCTTTCATTCAGGCTTGAACAAGCTTTTACAAAGTATGAAATCTTGGCTCTTTATTTAAACGAGATTCCATATGGTGGGAGTATTTATGGCGTAGGTGAAGCTAGCGCTGCTTTTTTTGGCAAAACCCCAAGCGACCTTACCCTTGCACAAGCAGCATATCTAGCTGCAATACCAAACGCTCCAACCTACTTCTCTCCTTACGGCAATCACCGCGACAAACTGGATGAACGCAAAGAGCTTGTTTTGAAGCGGATGCACGCTCTTGGTTTCATTACTAGCGATGAGTACGCCGAGGCTAAAATAGAAAAGGTTGAATTTCTTCCTCGTGAAAAATATGGTATCAAGGCACCGCATTTTGTTGAGTGGGTGAAGGAGTATTTAGTTACTAAATATGGCGAGCTTGCGATCGAGGAAAACGGCTATCGTGTCATCACAACGCTTGATTATGAACTACAAAAAAAGGCTGAGGAAATAATTGTTAGCCGCGGTCCTGATATTGAAAAAAACTTTCAGGCAACGAATATGGCGATAGTCGCCATAAGTCCTACGAGTGGGCAGGTTCTCTCTATGGTTGGTTCACGAGATTATTTTAACGTAGAAAAAGAGGGTAATTTTAATGTAACACTCGCACACAGACAACCAGGCTCGACATTCAAACCTTTTGTATACGGAACTGCCTTTATGAAGGGGTACACGCCAGAAACAACACTTTTTGATTTACCGACAAACTTTAGTACAAATTGCGACGCCAAAGGAACCCCCCTTTCTCCTGGTATAAAGCCTGAAGATTGTTATATGCCTGAAAACTATGACGGTAAATATCGTGGTCCTGTTTCGATGCGTGACGCTCTTGCTCAGTCTCTAAATATTCCAGCGGTAAAAACCCTTTACCTCGCAGGTATTACCGATTCACTAACAATGGCGCGTCGTATGGGAATAGAAAGTCTTGGTGGGGCAAATCAATACGGTCTAACCCTTGTTCTTGGAGGTGGTGAGGTTTCACTGCTTGACCTCACGAGCGCTTATGGGGTTTTTGCAAACGATGGTGTGCGAAACCCAACAACACGAATCCTTCGAATAGAAGACAGAGAGGGTAAAATTATTGAGGAGTACAAACAGGCGAGCGAGCAAGTAGTCCCAAGCGAGATTGCGCGCAAGGTTACTAATATCTTGGCAGATAATGTTGCTAGAACACCCGAGTTTGGCGCTAATTCTGCACTATATTTCCCTGGTAAAGATGTTGCCGTGAAGACGGGTACAACGAACGATTTTCGTGATGTTTGGACAGTTGGATACACACCACATATCGCGGTTGGTATGTGGGCTGGCAATAACGACAACACTCCTTTACATAAAAATATAGCTGGTTTTATAATTACACCTGTTTGGCATGATTTTATGGTAGAAGCAATGAAGCTTACCCCATCAGAACGCTTTATCCAACCAGAGACTGAGGATCTAACAGCTCTCCCTGCCCCACTTCAAGGAATATGGAAAGGTGGTGAAAAGTATATTATTGACAAGGCTTCTGGTAATCTGGCAACACAATCAACACCTGTTGAAATGAAGAGTGTTGAAGTGGTGTCAGACGTACACAATATTCTTCATTGGATTAATAAAAGTGCACCAAGGGGTCTACCTCTCTTAACCCCTCAAAATGACCCACAATACGCATTATGGGAAATACCTGTTCGTGAGTGGGTGTTAACACAAAGTATTAATGAGGGTGATCGTAGTAGCATCCCAAGTGATTATGATACGAGTCGCACACCTGAATCTCTCCCAGTAATATCTTTATTTGGTACAGACTTTAGCACGGTACACAAAATAGATGAGGTTGTTACAATCTCTGTTTCAGTCGCAAGTAAATATCCAGTTAATCGCGTTGAATTTTTTGTGAATAATGAACTTTTAGAACAGAAAACATCTGAGCCCTTCTCTATATCTTTTACACCAAACTCTCTTACTTCTGTGTTGGTGAATAATATTATTACTGTCGTTGTTTATGATTCAATCTTCAATAAGGGTGTTCACACAACTCAACTACAAATAGAACAGTAGTAGTTTTTATTATAGACGTAGACGAGTCAGCAGACTCGCGTCTTGGACGAAGACTTTAAAGAGTGTACCTATTCTCATTTCCGAGCCGTCACGTAAGTCATTTTGCTAAATGATGATCTAATATTGTATCCAGTTATATTAGAGACACATACGAACTAGTATGTTCTGGACCCATGGTAAACACCGCTTTTATTGAATATTTGAAATAAAAGACAAACAACCGATTTCTTTTATCTGTTTAAGTATTTTTTCTTTTTTTAATAAAACTTCTGTTTTTATAATAGGTTTTGTTTTAATAAATATAGTATTTTTTGATATTGATATCTGGTTTATGTTTATTGGTATTTCATTATTTACTAAAACCTCAACAATTAGCTGTTTTCTTACCTTTTCGTTATTCGTAAGATTCTTGAATCGCTCAAGTAGTTGGTTTAATTTAAGCATTTCTACTTAGTGAGTGGCATTGTTAAATAAGTAAATGACTGATCTCCTAAACCTCGGATCACGGCTGGTTTATTAAATCCATTAAATTGAATGATTACACTATCTTGGTTTATTATATTTAAACAATCAAATAAGTGCTTACCATTAAATAAAATCTCTATTGGCTCACCTGACATTGTTACAGTTAAATTTGATTCTGTTTCCCCTATATCAGAATTTTTTGTTGTAATTAAACATTTTTTATCTTTTGGTTCTACAATAAACTGTATTTTATTAAATTTATCAGAGAATAGTGTTGATAATTTTAAAGTATTAATCAAATCTTGTTTCAAAATAACAACTTCTGTTGTGTTGTTTTTTGGTAGAATTTGTTCGTAGTCTGGGTATATACCTTGAATAACCCTGGATGTTATATACACTGATTTACTTGTACATGAAATTTGTGTCTTTGTTATTTTAAATAAAATATTTTCTTCTATTATTTCAAAGACTTTTACTATCTCAATAATATTTTTTATAGGGATGATTACTCCATGTGAAATACTTTCTCCTGTGTAATTTATTTTTTTTTCAGCCAATCTAAAAGAGTCAGTGGCTACAAATACTAATGATTTTTCTTTTTGATATATATAAACACTCGAAATCTCTGGTTTTATATCAGATATTGCAGCACTCATAAGCACTGACTTAATACCATGAATCAAGTTTTGTGGTTGTATTGTGAAACTTTCCCCGTCGTTTATAATCGGTATTGTTGGGAAATCATCTGGAATAAACCCTTTAACTGTAATATTCTTATTTTTTGTTGTTATTTTGCAAACATTATTTATTACAGAGATATTTATTTTTTCTTCGTCTGGGATGCTTATTAGAATATTTGAAATGAGTGACCCTGAAACTGCGATACTCCCTTCTGTTTTTATTTCAGCTGGAATTTGAAACTCTACACCTACTTCTAGGTTTGTCGCACGGATGATTAGTGTATTATTATTCGTTGCTAGAAGTACTGAATTAAGAATTGGTAAAGACGAGTTCTTGTTAGTTACTCTCTCAGCGTTCATTATACATTTTTGTAAATCAGTTCTATTACAAGTGAAGTTCATGTTGTTTATTATTAATATATAAATACTTATTATTAATATTGTATATGTGGATATGTGGATAACTTAATAATATCATTAATTAATAAGTCTTTACTAAAGATAAGTATATTAATATTTTGTGGATAAGTTTTACAAAACTGTTTATAAGATTTATTCATAATTTTTTATAATAGATTTATTAGTAATTATTAACATAAATTTTTTTACTTACTAACACTTTATCCACACCTTTAAAACATCGCTCGTATCTGATCAACTTCCTGCATAAGAGATAAATCATTTTTTATATCAATTTTTACCTTTTCACACGAATGCATCACGGTGGTATGATCACGACCACCCAACTTTTGGCCAATTGTTGGGTAGGAAATATTAAAATCCTCACGAAGTATAAACATAGCTATTTGGCGAGGTTTTAAAATCTCTTTCCTTCGCGTTTTTTCATAAATAAAGGATTCTTCTATATTATAAAACTCGCAAATAACTTTTACGATATCTTTCACGGCTAAAAGTTTTTTTGGTTTTGAAGTGTTTTTAATAAAAGGTTTTATCTCACTCAGTGTAAGGTTACGGTTTTTAAGTTCAGATTGGCAAATAATACCATTTAAAAGACCTTCAAGCTCCCTGATGTTCCCTTGAACAGAGGAAGCAAGGTACTCAATAATCTCCTCAGGAGGGAAAAATTTTTGATGCTTAGCTTTTGCGCGCAAAATAGCGAGACGAGATTCATATTCAGGTTCTTGAATATCAACAATCATTCCAGCGCTAAAACGCGACTTTAAACGAGCCTCAAGAGCTGGAATATAATTTGGATGCTTGTCAGAAGAAAAGATTATTTGTTTATTGTTATGGTAAAGCTCATTAAAAATATGAAAAAGCTCTTCTTGGGTCTTTTCTTTGTTAGATAAGAATTGTATATCATCCATAATAAGCAGGTCGTAATGTCTATATTTATTTTTGAAAATAGCCATAGCTTTGGAGCCCTGACCAACCGAGTTTATATAATCAACAGAGAATTTTTCGGAAGTTGTGTAAAAAACACGTTTGTTTGGGTAGTGTTTTTTAACCTCGTTACCTATCGCCTGGATAAGATGTGTTTTTCCAAGGCCGGTGTTTCCATAAATAAAAAGCGGGTTATAAACATTAGTACCTACTTTTTTAAGGATAGCTTGTGATGCGGCAAATGAGAGTTCGTTGAACGATCCAATGATGAAATCGTCAAAAGTGTATCGAGGGTTTAATCCATCTTCCTTGTTTGTGTAAAGGTTTACTAAAGGGAGTTCTGTAGTTTGGGTGTGTATAGCCTTCTCAATAACACCTTGGTCTGGTTTTTGTGTCTCTGTTTTACAAACAGTGTATTCTACTCCGCGGACATTCTCAGAAAGATTTCGAAGAGAACGAAGGATGGTTTTGTGGAATTTGTTTTGTAGCCAATCTTTTACAAATTCATTAGGCACACCAACAATAACAACACCATCGTCTTGTTTTAAAATAGACGTGTTTTTAAACCAAGTGCTAAAATTTGCACGAGATAGCTCCCTCTCGAGTTCAAATAATGTTTTTTCCCAAAGTTGTGTATTGTTTGTCATAGGGTTGTTTCAGTCACTCTATTATATTCTGAGTCAGGCAAATATAAAAAGGTGCAACAGTGGAAGAGTTGGTGAATTCAGTGTGGATAACATGTGGATATTAAAAGCTCACAGCTTTCTGACACCTTAACCAGCGTATTGTATGTCAAAGAGCACTATTTAGGAAATTTAGTACATATTAGAATACTAAAAAAACAAGAGGGCAAGCCTATAGAACCAATCTTGATTTTTTATAGAAATAGTGTACAGTGTATCTACTATGTCTCAAACATACCAACCAAAGAAGAAAAAGCGCGCTACAACCCATGGTTTTCTTGTTCGCTCAGAAACAAAAAGCGGTCGCGATATCTTGAAAGCGCGTCGCCAAAAAGGGCGCAAGCGTGTAACTACGGTGTAGGGGGTGGAATATTGAATATTGAAGCTAGAATGTAGAATTGGGCCCACATCCATTCGATATCCAATATCCTACATTCAAAATTCAATCTAAATGCTTCCTAGCAAGAACCGCATCCTAAGAAAGGACTTCCCTACACATAAGATGCAGGGGTTTAGGACCTTTTCACCGTTTTTTTCAGCGGTTTTCTACAAGCCCAGCAACAAAGGAATACCATCAGGATGCGAACGATGTGGCTTAGAAAGTCGTGCGTCGGTAGTAGTCTCAAAAAAAACAGCCAAAACTGCTGTTGTAAGAAACAGGCTAAGACGTAGGTTTTATGAATTGTTAGATCAAAACTTTAAAAAATTACTTACACCAACAACAATTGTTGTTTATCCCAAGATTGATGCGCACAAAGCAACTTTTGAGGAGTTAAGCCGAGAAGTAGAAAAAGCGTTTAGGTTGGCGAAGTTAATTAAATAGCATTTATGCGAAAAATTGTTATTTCCACCATAAACTTTTATCAAAAGTTTCTATCCCTAGACACTGGGGTACTTTCTCTTAAGAAAGGAACAACTTGTGTTTTTTATCCAACATGCTCAGAATACACAAAGCAGGCTGTGTCTAAATATGGAGCAACTAAAGGGCTTTTTATGGGCTTCCGTCGCATCCTCCGTTGCCACCCATGGCAAAAGAATCATATAGACCCACTTCACTAACCACAAGTCATAGAGCAGGATATTTTACCTCTTCCTAAAAAGAACTATTTACGCTAGTATACTCAAATGGAATCAGGATTTTTTTCGACGGTTTTTTATAAGCCCCTATATAATACACTTGTTTTAATACTTGCAGCTGTTCCAGGGGCAAACGTTGGGGTTGCCATTATTATACTTACTGTTGTTGTGCGATCAGTGCTTCTTCCTTTGTCTCATAAGTCTGTTGTGTCGCAAGCAAAAATGCGATCTCTTGCGCCACATCTCGAGAAACTAAAAGAAAAACATAAGGACAACAAGCAAGAGCAGGCTCGCAAAACAATGGAGCTCTACAAGGAGCACGGGATAAATCCATTTTCTGGGTGTCTTCTTGTTTTAATACAACTTCCAGTTATTTTTGCGCTTTACTTTGTATTTTTCAAAGGTCTACCAAACCTCAACCCAGAACACCTATACTCATTCGTTCATGTGCCTTCAGTCGTCAGCATGATGTTCTTGGGAATTGTTCTCTCTAAAAAAAGCATAATCCTCGCACTGCTTGCGGCAATCACTCAGTATTATCAGATTAAGCTTTCTATTCCCCCAATGGCGCCAGCTGAAAAAGGGGCAAAACCGTCGTTTAAAGATGATTTTGCAAGGAGTTTTAATGTACAGATGCGATATATGTTGCCTGTGATAGTTTTCGGTATCTCCTACTCTATTTCAGCAGCAGTGGCTCTATATTGGACAACAAGCAATCTATTTTCAATTGGACACGAGCTTTATGTAAAGAGAAAAGCAGAGGAGATCAAAGACTAAGCAACCAGAAAATATAGGTCCCTGCGGCAAAGACCGCAGGGTAATGTTTGGACTCGTTTCGCTCGTGCAAAAGCGTGGCAGATACCACGCGGTATTTACCTATATTAACTCCTCGGCTCGGAAGTGTGAATGAGTACATTCTCACTTCGCTCGCTCTACGTCGCTAATAAAAACACCTAGACAATCTAGATTGTCTAGGTGTTTTTATTTTCTGGCTACGCAAGTCTCTACATACCAGAAACAGTTGTTGTTGATATATCTGTCGTGGGTGTAGATATTTCCGCAATACGATACACCCATGGTGTCCCAGATGTTTTATTCATAAATACGAGATGTGAATCGTCTGACGAAAGAGCTAGGTTAATCATATCAAGATTAGCGGCTCTATAGTCGCCAGGAGTCATAATCTTTGCAACATCACCTGTCTCTGTGTCTATACTCCACAAAGCATCTGAAAATGCTACAAGACCTTGGTACCACTGGTCAGGGTATGTCGCTACGGGGATGCTTTGAGGGATAGCGCAGTATGCCATAGTTGAATTTTTGGAACCCCACACACATTTTTCAGGAAGTGTGTGTAGTAGGAAATGATTGGTGTTCTTGTTTGCGACATCATACACAGAGAGTTCTGGCGCATCCCCCATCGTCTCCGCAAAGAGGACATGTTTCCCGTCACGACTAGTGAGTGTGGTGAGGCCATTTATTCCGCCAAGAATTTTTGTAACCGATTTATTCTTTGGGCTTATAAAGAAAAGATGTCCGGCTACTTTTGCTGAAGGTCTTGTGGTTAGTGTAATAAGGTTTTGGTTTGGGAACTGAGGAAGCCACTCTGTAAAAGAGGAACTAAATATTGTCGAAACACTAAAATCATTAAATGTCGCTAGGGCCCCAGTAGAAGCATTAACTCCGTTCTCGAGATAAAAAATTTTATTTCCACCATCCTCAACCGTCGCCATGAATGGGATATGGTCGGGGAGGCTTGTCTCTTCTGTCGTTATAAAATCAGATATCATTTCTGTTGATGTGCTACGAGCAAATGATGTGGTAATCCCTCCAACGTTAACGATATTTGTTTTTACAACTGAGAAACCATCTTTGTCGTCAATAAATCTAACAACAACACTTTTACCACCATTACCCCACAATGCTTCCATAATACGTGGACGAGTTTCGTTTACAATACGAGATTCAACAAGTGTGGCAAGCTGAGTCTCGTATATATGCCCAAGTCCGCGCTCAATATAGCGGGCAACAATAGTGTTGTTTGGGCTCTTTCCTTCCTCTATAAATCCTATACCAGCTACTGGAACCTTATGTAGCTCATAAAGGCGTGGGAGAGGCATGCTTGACCCTGGGATGAATGCATCACCGCCTGATAGAGTATCGTCGCCACCCATACTGCCTGTTCCAGTAAATGAACCACCACCCCCAGGGAAAGTGCCATCTATCGGTGTGGCCACAGGAGCTTTTTTAGACAAAAAGAAATATCCTCCAATACTAACAAGGATGATAAGTGAGATTATGATAATAAGTGTTTTTCGGTTCATAATTGTATTTTAGTAACAAACATGCCAGTGGTTTCCCTCGTCCACATATAGACCCGCTCCTGGACCAGTAAGCCGATATGCAACACCAAGACTACTGCATGAGGACTGAACACCTAGAGATGTCCCGGACCTAATTTTTTGGTTAAGTGCGGAACTGCCATTATCAATGTCAACCACCGAGTTTCCTGGCCTATGTGCTGTGTTCACGCTATGGCTCCAATATTCAGTACCACCTGTAACAACAATAGCACAACTCAAACACGAATCTTTTAGGGATAAAAGACCACTTATCGCACCTGACCCTAATTGATAAACACTTGTGCACCCTTTTTCCCATATTGTTTTGCAAGTTGTAGATGTCTTTGTTCCCGTGACCATAATATTTTTACTTGCAAGCTGCGCGCGCTCTGAGGCATCGTCTGGCCATGGTTCTGCTACTATGGGCGTCGTCGTAGCCATCGGACTTGTCCCTATTGGAGGTAAGCTAAAATTAAACTGCACCAGGCCTGGGTTGATAGAGTTTAAAATGAGATATGACGTCAAAACGAGAGTAAGCCCAATTAGTGCGTTCAAAATACGCTCCTTTGCGTCCTGTTTTGCGCTAGGAGCTATACCCGCAGCAACGTATTGAGTGCCACCAATGATAGCAACAAGTATCGAGACTCCCGCACCGAGAGCGATGAGTAGCTTGAGCATCCCACCGAGGTATGAGCTAATTGTGTAAGTAGTAAGTGGTGTACCGCCTTCACCAAGTGGGAGTGGCGCCAGTGGGGTGTAGTTTTGGGCGTGGGCGACAAATACTCCAAAGAGAGTTGTAAAGATGATTCCAATAAAAATTGATAATACGTATTTCATGGTAGTTTAAAATATCGGACGGTCTGAGGTCTCTCCGCCAGTAAATTGAACCCTAAGTTCTTTGCTCGCATTTTGAAAGGTTTGTTTAAGTCCACGCATTGATAGAGAAATGGCAGACTCTCCTTTTACACCAGTGTCATTTCTAAGTGTTATTGATCGACCGTAACTCTGAGTTGCTTTGTTGTTGACAGCCCAGTCATATTTGAAAGCTGGCGTCTCACTCGCTTCTCTTGAAAAGAAATATGGCTCCGCAACGACAGTAAATTCCTTTTTATTCAATGTTGTTTCTGTGCCAAATGGTTGATTGTACAAAACACCTAATAGGGGGTTTTTTTCATAGAATAAAATAACTGGCTGGGAAAGGGAAAGATTAACTCGAGTCTCGGAGTTTATTGAGTTGTTTACTGAAGAAGCTTTAACTTTTACTTTCGCGTCCCCGTAAGGTTTTGGTGCTGTAAATGAAAAAAAGTTTTTTCCATAGCCAGAAGATTCGGATACCACCACACCATCCTTTTCCCAAACATATACAAAATTTCCAGCACTTAGAGCGTTTTGCCCATCGGTATTGTCAGGGATTGCAACAGCTTTTACGTTTGCTTGTGCGGTCAGTAGAGCCTTTCCTTTATAAAAAGGAGGCGTGTATGTGTCTGCTTCCCAAAGAATTGTGAGGCCGACAGGATTCCAAGAAAATTCCTTCGTTATATATTCACCAGCATTTGTTGTAATCGAGATGGTTAAGCGGGTGGTTTTACCGGAAGGACCGTTCTGAAAAGAAAATGATTTTCTACCAACTCCACGATCAACAACCTTCCCGTTGAGAGACCAGCTTATTGTGGCCTTGTTAAGGTCGGTGAGGTAGCTCTCGATAGAAACGCGCACCATTTCTGATGGCCCAGGGGTTTCTGGAATCGTTTTTACCTCTAGGTAATTACGAATAGAGCTTGCGCGAATCTCCTCTGTCGTTGGCATGGAATTCATGCGATCACGAATAAGCTGGTCTATCTGTTGTTGAAGCTGGCTCACAGGCTGCTCTGCTGTTGTTGTGGATGTTTGAGCAAAGGCAAATAACGGCGTAAAAATAAAACCACCTAAAAGAGCGCTTAGTGCAACACTACGCATTGAATACATATGACTTAGTATACCGCGAACACCAGCTGGAAGTCCAACAAATTTGCACATCAAATAATCTACACAAGTATCTATAGACCTGTTTTTGCCTCTGCTTCAGCAAGTTCACGCTTTGCCTTTTTAATAGCGAGAATTTGTGACGGGTCCGACGTAATAATCTGCTCCTCTGTGTAGGATGCTATTGTTCGGATAGCAACATGTTTCATTCCTGCGAAAAAGATCCCTTCCCCAACACCAGACTCCAGAAGGAGGAATTTTTCTTCGTCCGTTAGATTGAATGCTTTTTGGACCGCGTCAATAGATGTAGGAGATTGTTTTAAAAGTATTTGGATGGAAGAGTTGGTCATAATAGGCAGACCATATGGGGATTTTAGGAAGTCTGTTACATCTTGGGTGATTGTAGAAATACCGAGGTAGTATTTGCGGCCTCTCTTTGCAAGAGCGTATAGAAATGCGGCAGTATCGTCAGACTTCATCATCCACCACGCTTCATCTACTACGAGAAGTCGTTTGCGGAGAGTGCGACGAACAGCATTCCAAATAAAGTGCGTAACTAGATACATTGCAACTGGCTTCAGGTCGTCCTCCATATCACGCACTGAAAAAACGATAAATTTTCGGTTTATGTCAACGTTTGACGGCTGGTTGATAAACCCTGCCCACGAGCCACGAGTGTATTTTGTGAGTTTTGTTAGGATTGACTCCGCGCCTTCCATCCCAGAGAGGACCATTTCAAAGTCTGAGAGCAGTGGTGGTTCGATTGCAGAAAAGTCGGAGTCAGGGGTAATATCTTTGAGCGCGTATGTCTCAGCGATCGCGCGGTCTACAATAGAATCTTCCTCTGGGGTAAGCCCAGATAGCATGAGGCGAAAAAGCCCAACAAGGGAAATTATATTAGCTCGGAGGACGTCTGCTGGCGACTCGTCCTCACGTGGGACAGGAAGGTCAAATGGATTTATGTGGTGCTTGGAATTGAGAGAAATATTAAAATATCGCCCGCCCACCGCCTCTGCCATAGATTCATATTCGCGCTCAGGGTCAATAACAATAACATCAACATCAAACATCAGACTCCTTAATATTTCTAGCTTGGTGGCAAAAGATTTTCCAGAGCCGGATTTTGCGAAAGTAACCGAATTGTAATTCTCTAGAGAGAAACGGTCAAAAAGGACAAGAGAAGAATTGTGGCGATTTATCCCATACAGAATACCCTTGTCTGAGGTAAGGTCGAAGGACACAAATGGGAAGAAGCTCGAAAGTGGTTCAGAGTTGATTTTTTTTGTAACCACGATTTTGTCTTCGTTCACGGGGATAATACTTTGGAAAGCTTCTTCTTGCTGGAATAGAGCTGGGCGCACATAGATGAGACGCGACTCGAGCATCGATTTGATTTCCGCTTCTGCATGACCAAGCCCTTCTTCTGTATCGGCGTAGAGTGATAAATAAAGGCCAACATCAAACATTTTTTCCTGTGCCTGCTGGAGGCGGTCGCGGAGCTCCTCGAGGTCACGATATGCTGACTCGAGCATTGGGTCGCGCACAAAACCCTTACTTTCGCGCACATTGATCTGGCTTTGTACTTCAGCAACCTTCTTCTCAAATTTTTTCATAATCGCCGCAGTGTCGACTGGGTGAATATATATTGCAATATCAAAAACTTTATCTAGATTTATGAGAGGAGAAAGCCAGTTGTCAGAAACAACACTAGGGTATGAGGTAATGAAAAATGAGCGCACAAATTTTTCACCCAAAATTAGCTGTTTCGATTCTACTTTTACAGCAGATGGTGCGATAATATCTGCTAGGTTTAGACCTGCATCCGCGTAAAGATCTTGCGGTAGTACTGGCACGGAGTTTTTACTCGTGTCAGTTTGTGTGGCTTGTGTTTTTCCAAAAAAATTGATCATAATAGTGTGCTAAAAGCTATCCAATGTTTGCGTTCTTCTCTGACTCCCCTGGATTAAAAAGGCGGTAATAGAGTTCTGTTAGCTCCTCAGTGCCAAGCGGGACTATGCGTACCCCAGTACGCGCAAGCCCGTGACTAATGACACCAGCCCTTTGCTCAAGCTGTGTTCGAGCTTCCTCGAAGGCTTCAATTGCGCTTTGGGACGGCTTAGTGTTTACAGGACCTTTTTTACCAAAGAGTCCTGTAAAGCCACTACTTGATGGAGAGCTACTTGTGACAGATTTCGGCGGCGCATAAGGGACAACAATAATGAAAAGTTTGCTCATAATGTTTGTCGACTGCGCGATGGTCTGCACAAAGCCCATGTATTCGCGAATCTGAATTTTTAGAAGCTCGTTCACCTCTTCCTTGAGACGCTCCTCAAGCAGAATGATATATGGACGAATGTCTAGCCTGCGTGATTGGATGAAAATTTGTGTTGAAAATTCAAGAGAGTTTAGAAAACTTTGAAATTGCATTAAAACAGCCTGTTGCTCGTCTGCTGATTTAAGCGCTAGGTTGACCGACGATGCCATGAGAAGCATACGGATGGTTCCGTCTTTTAAAATCACGACACCGTCGCGAATTTCCTTGATTGGAACAAAATCTTGTGCTGCTTTTGATTTGACTGCCATATTAATTATTTGAATATTGTATCATCTCCTCCCAATACTTTTTCTTCGGGTTCTTCTTTTCCGCGCACATCAAGGTTGAATGAGGTGCTAGACAGTTTTCCTGTTGGAACAGTTGGCGTGGAAAAAGACTGCGACTTAATGAAATCCTCTTCTTTCCCAGCGGTGGCTTCTTTTGTGGTCTTTTTCCAGGTGTAAAGTTTGTCACGCACCATGTAGTTGAAAGCTGCTTCAAGGATCTCGATAAAAGGTTTACCAAGCTTTTCTTTTGGGTAAAAAGCCAGAGCCCACGTGAGTCCCGCGATACCCAAAATAATTGGACCCTTTATCACCGTATATGGAATAATACGGTAAACAAGATACGCCCCACCGAGACCGCCAGCGACATAGACAGCCTGTTTGAGTGTGAGTGGGCCAAAGAGCTTATCTTCTATGTCGATGTATTGAGGAATATGAAATTGCATAAGGGTAGAATAGCGCCAGGCGTGAATTTGCTAATTCATGAATTTTGGAATAATCTAAATAAATATTCTTTATCCACCTAAATATTATACCGTATTGTGCGGAATATGAACACCAAAATTAATACAGGAATCCGTGCCCACTATTCAATATTCAAAATTCCATATTCCACATTCTACTCTATCGGCTCTCTGTATGGGTCTGCGTGGTATGTGCGCGTAGTGTCTGGTGGTGCGACCTGTGGTGTGGCAGGCTCTATCGTTAGATCCCCCATAGACTGTTGCCCTGCGGTAAATACCTTTTTCATTTTTTCTTCAAATGGGTGTGCTGGTGTGATGTCCCAGCTTGGAATATCGGCTTCCGCCTTTGGTGCCTTTGGAGGAATTGGTGGGAGGAATGACTCCGGTTCTTCATCGGTTGGTAGGTTGTCTGGGACGATATCAGGCTCTTTTTCCCATACTCGTTGCGGGGCTCTTGGGATTTCTTGTGCAGGCTGGGCAGTTTGTAATTCTTCCGTTTGACTTTCATACTGGCTTGACTCCTGTTCAAAAAACTCCATGAGTGCGGGGCGAACCTGCGCAAAGATTTTTTCTTCTGTAGCACTGACTATCGCGTCGAGTACAGCTCCTTGTAAACCAACCTCTTGCTCTAGTGTGCCACGAAACTCATCTGGGTGTATTAGTCCAGCAAGTACAAGAGTTACTTCCTGTTTAAACTTAACAAGATCTTCCTCATGCAGGTTATACATAGACCCTATTTCGTCTAGATCAGCATCCCAACTTGAAGATGAAATGAAATCGACAACCGTGCTCGGTAGTTTACCTAGTTGTTCCATAAAAATTTGCGTTGTTTCGTTGTCCATATTTTATATTAGTGGTCGCTCTCCCCGCTCTTTTTCACTTCCTCGGCAAGCTCTTTTAGAAGCTTTGCCTTTTCTTCTTTTTTCTTATCTTCGTCAGATTTTTCAGCGCGAATTGACTCAACTAATTTTTTACGTCGAGCTTCAGCAGTTTTTGATACCATTGATAATGGCTCATGTACGGTTGTTACTTGTTCGCCGTAAGCGCCACGTCTACGTTCGTCCTCCTCTTTTATTTTATTGCCCACATTTTTTAGTGCGTCAATAGCCTTTGCTTCATCTTGTTGCGCTGCTGTTAAAGAATCGGTAACCGTTTTTAAGGCAGAGGCTGTTGCTGAGTTTGCATGGTCTGCAGTAGCCTTCGCAAGGTCAGACTCTGTCTCCTTTAATCTGTTCATAGTTTCTTCCTCTGCTTTTTCTGCTGCATCCCTAGCAGCTTTGAGTGAAGGATCAAGACGCCCTGAGTTTTTAGCTGTATCAAACGCTACCTGAGCAGCCATCGTGCTCTTTTTTGCCTCCTCCAGCTTATTCCTCTCATCCTCCAATTGCTTTGTTCGAGTGGCAACAAGGCGCGCACCATCGGAATTATCATGTTTTTCCTTGGCGTCAGCTACCAGTAATTTTGCCCCCACTGTTTTTTCACCAGCAGCTTCTACCTTTGCTTGAGCCTCTTTTTTAATTGCCTCCTTTTCGTCAGACGTAAGCTCCATCAATGTTGCTTTTTTCTTTTGCTCTTTTAACCAATCTTTTTGCCCTTGTACGTACCCGCCCTTGCCACCAGCCTTACCGACATCAACTCCTGTTGATTTGATGCCTTTTGATACTAGCCCAACATTACGAGCATCCCAGCTTGCGCTGCGTGCTGTATCGAGCGCCATTGTGCCCCTCATTCCAAGGTTGCGTTGTGCTGCGCCAAGAAGCCCAGTTTTCTCAGAAGCTGCCCATTTCTGCATGGTGCCACCCTCAAATGCTTTAGCTGCAAGCTTGCCACCAATTGCGCGCCCAGCGATAGCTGTTCCCCCGAGAGCAAGCCCTCCAGCAACACCAATTACTGCTCCAGCCATTGATGCTCCAAGTTTACCAAAATCCCCAGCCATTTTCTCTGAGAATTCCAACGCGAATTTAAGCGCCATTATTATGAGCGTTGCTACAATTACAGGCATAAGAACCTTGTCAAAAGTGAAGCCTGCTGTGTTTGCTGAGTCAGGATCATTTATTAGGTCATTAAGAACCCCTGAGTTTATGACCTGCATAATCAGGTAGACAAGAAAAAGGAATACTGGTGCCACAAACGCCTGTGATACGAGAGCATCTAGCCATCCTTGAAACTTGTTACCCTTTGGAAAAGTTATTGAAATGAAAGCAAAAGGAGAAATGATCATCAGAAACCAAAAGGCAAGGAGGCGCCCGATAAACAAAAGCGCAGCCTTAAAAAATATATATCCCGCGAAAACACTTACAATGGCAGCTATAATAAAAACAACAGTTGCCTCCATTGCAGGGATTTCACCAGTAGTACGTATGAATGACTGTGGATGGAACTTCTCAGCTAGCCTGAATGAAATATCCCTCTCGTCTAAACTACTTTTCCCAGCAACGACATGAGCATCATTCGCTGTCTTTGGTTGGCCAATCGCTTCGTATATGCCAACAGCGAGAATATTCCCTGCGTCAATTATTACTTTGGTAAAGAAAAGACTGAAGTTTATAAGAAGCGCTATTATTATGACATTGCGAACCGTCTTTGCCCACCCTGGTGTGCCGAGCATTGTTGATATGCCTGTGTACAAGAGCACAAAAATGAACGCCATATTAGAAAAATCCCTTACAACTTTCCACGATGTGTCTATGAAATCCTGCTGAACAAATTTGCTGTCTATGCTCAACATAAGCATAGCGTCAAAAACATAAGCACCACCAACTAGCATCCAAGATGCTGGGATGTATAGTATATAATAAGTAAAAACAGGTACACAATCTGTGAGTTTGTGGTTTGTAATTGGGTTATTAACGCCACATTTAAGTCCTTCTAGTATCGCATCCTGTGTTACGAGGGCAGGAGAAACAGGAGCCTGCGCCGACGCCACTTCTGCTCCACCAAGCAGAAAAACAAACCCGAGAAGAATCGCTGCAATAATTTTTGGTAGAGATCTAGGCATTTAGTTCTTATCTAAAATATACCACTAGTCACACTACTTGTGAGGCTAGCGACAAACGCTGAAATGACCTTGTTCATATTGTCAGCAAAGCCCATACGGTCCATATCAGTGCCTATGCTTTTTGATAATGTGTCAGATATGACCTTACCAGGTGTTGTGGTTTTGCAGTCTGTGGGGATGCCGGTGTAAGGGTCTGTTCCGGAGCAAGCTTCCATAGAAAGAAAGCCATTCGCCCAGTTTAGTTTCTGGTCCATTAGACTTTGTGCTTCAGCTTGTCGAAGAGCAAGCTCTTGGCTAGCAAGTAGGTTAACCCCAAACGGGTTGCCACTGTCAGAAAGCGATGCTTCAAAAGCACTCCATCCCCCTTGACTAAAGTCGCTATAAAAAGCTGTTGGGTTTACATTGGTTGGGAAAGGGCAGGTTATTTGGTCGCTAAACCTTGCGTTTGCACCAGTTCGTGTTGATAACTCTATTCTGTTTGCAAGGTTTGCGTTGAAGTTTGGGGTGAAGTTACATGTTGCTATGCCACGGATTTGATTTGCCATCCCACCTGAAACAACATTTGCTGTGTCAAGGAAGAGTTTTGTTGGGTCAATGGCATATAACGGGTTGCCATTGAACCCACTCTTGATCCAGTTTACTGTACTATCCGTAAGCTGCGTTAACAGCTGTTGCCCTACGGCGTACATAACACTGTCTAGACCCATTTTTGCTACATCCTGGAAGCCAGCATGCAGATCAGTTGTTATGTTTAGTGCTGCGTCGTTAACTGGTACAAAAACAAGGGCATCGGCGCGCTGAGTGCCAACAGAAAAGAAAAATATCACCGAAAAGAGAGGCAAGAGTAGTTTTTTTTGAAGATTGAAAGAATGTCTCATAATAAAATTATTGTTAGAATTTTAAGCTACCGCAGGGAGCCATAACTTTGATATTCTGTATCAAGCGCGCTAAGTACATCGTTTTCTTTTTTGTATTGAGTATAGGCGGCAAGTCCAAGTATTGGGTCGGTCAATATTTTTTGCATTGATGTAACTGCTGATTCTATGTTTGAATAACTCTGCACAAGGCGGAGATGAAGAGAAGCCATTGTGGAGGGGGTTGAAACTGCTAGAAGATTTTTTTGCAAGTTTTTGTACTCTATAGCGATTGACGCGAGACCCTGAAGTTTTGTTTCGTCTTTTAATGCGAGTGACTCTTTGAAAATAACTACTTCATTCGTTTTGTGCGATAATGAAAAATTCTGCATTATTTCACTAACATTATTTATGTAATTTGTGATTGCGGCGCTACTATTGTCGTTCGAAGTTCTGGTATCATTTGCTGAATAAATAGTACCCTTTGGTATGTCTATTTTATCAACTAGCATCTGAGCAATAGATTGCGCGTCGGTATCACTCAGCGTTGTTGTTGCCCTGCTTTGCTGTACAAGCGCATAGTTTGCAACTAGCTCGCGCGCAATAATGTCAGCTGTTGTTGTGGCCTCAATAATCTGGTTATTTTGTAATACATCCAGTGCTTTTGATGATGGGATGGTGAGCAAGGAGTCCTTCCAACTGCCATCTATTATCGTCGGTTCGAAAGAAACTTTATTGTCGCGCAAACCAATACCCCTCAACGCAAAGAAAATAATTCCAACCCCAACAATAACCGCAAGTGCGACAGAAAATATTTTTTTAAATTGCTGGTCCATATATATTTCTCCGCCATTATATTATAGCAGAGACTACTAATAAGATATAGAGTAAACTCCATCTCCTGTGGATATGTTTGTGGTATTATAAAGTGAATGAAAAAGATTGTTATATTTATCTCTCTTATGGCAACGTTTTTTGTGTTTGCCTCGTTTACCCACGCCCAAGACTACACCCCACTAGCACCTCTCCCAGGTACATTTACTGGAGCTACTGGCTCAGAAACAACCAACCTCTCCACATACCTAGGTGGGATGCTCAAGCTTCTCATCGCTCTCGGTGCGGGAGTCTCGATACTTGTCGCAATTATTGGAGGTACTCAATATGTCGTTGCAGGGATAGCTCCCAGCGCAAAACAAGACGCAAAGGAGCGTATTTTGAACGCCCTAATTGGGCTTACTCTCGTTTTGACGTCATATCTCATTTTAAACTCTATCAACCCAGGCCTGGTGCAGTTTAATTTTAGCTTACCCCCAATAGGGACGTCGCCGGCGCCTACTACAGCAGGTGGTGGTGTACATATTCCTCTTTCTCTACCGACAACACCACTCGTTCAGCCAGATGTTTACGGTGTAGCGGCGCCAATTGATAACAACGCTGCTATTGTGGCAGCAAACACTCAAGCGCAGGATCAAATAAATGCGTTGATTGATCGCAATAATGACTACTCGATTATTTCTCACTGCATAATGAGCACGACATACGATTTATGCGCGCAGACCGACTTAAATGGTGACGGGAAAACAGACACCGCTGACGTAGGACTTTTTAGGACAAAAGGATACACTTTTAATGTAAACCAAAACACAACATTAGAGCTTGTAAACGACACCCCACAATCTGCAAAGTCTTGTTTCTTTAAAATATCAACAGCAAACGTCCGTAGCTTGCTCCCTCATCCGCAACAGACACAGCAGGAGGACATCCCAGCTCAGACGACACCGTGTGGTGGGCCAGCAGGGAGAGTGCTAATGCCAACCGTTGCATGTAATGGTGCAACATGGTTGAGGTCAACTGTGCTTGGAAGTGTGTGTGCTGCAGATAATGGCTATTTAAATATGGCCTTTGGTTTTGTTTGGGGAGCAGATGGCGTGTCTCCTGGTGAGGCAGGGAGTGATGGACAATATAGTAATTTCAAAACATGGGTAACGAGCGCATCAAATGGCAGTGTTGTTGACTTGCGCACACTGCTCTCAAAAACATTTTTTAACAGACAGCAGGCATACGACGATGGGCCGCCGGTGCAGCCGTATTTTGAGAACATTCTTGGCAAGATAACATACGCAACAATTGCGCAATATGACCTAAACGATGACGGGCTAGCTGATTTTGGGTCAGCAGGCGCAGATATGGCAGTGTTTAATTCGTGTAAAGCGTCACCAATCTCAGGGATCTGCGCGCAGGCAGATTTTAATGAGGATGGTACGATCGACAATCGTGATCTTGCTTTTGCGAACGACCTTTTTAGTGGGCCAGGGCTTGCTTTTGGTTGGAAGCTAGATTGGTTTGAGTCTAGATTTTTTGACACGACTGGGTATTCTGACAAGCAGATTATAAACTATTGCATCGGTCACAAAGCTTTTGAAAATTGCGGAGGTTCAGACTTCAATGGGGATGGGGTTGTGAGCGCTGCAGACCTTGCAGTATTTAATGATTTGGCGACCCAACTTGATTTTAATGGGGATGGAATTGTTAATTTACAGTAGTTATTATTTGCGTGGTACAATTGCTCCTGATGAAGATAAAAATATTTTTTTGCGTTGGGTTGCTGTTATTACCAAACTTTCTTTTTTCTGCGACTGTAGATTTTACACGAACGCTATCGCTTGGTTCGCGAGGCGAAGATGTGCGGGCGCTTCAAAAATTTCTCAATATAGACAGTGACACAACTGTTGCGACATCTGGTGTAGGGTCTATAGGAAAGGAGACAGATTATTTTGGTCCTGCGACAAGGCGCGCAGTTATAAAATTTCAAGAAAAATACCGTGCGGAGGTGCTAACGCCGGCAGGGTTGTCAGTGGGAACAGGGTTTTTTGGTTCAGGTACTCGCGCAAAAGTAATTGCATTAAAAAATACAGCCACCTCTGTTTCTTTCGCAGCATCAAGCTCCACCGCTGTACCAAAGGGTCAGGTGGTAGTTATGTTTCCATCCCAATACTCGGGCAAGGCAGGGACAACTATAACGATTTCTGGCGCTGGTTTTACCTCAACTGATAATACGATTTATTTTGGCGAAGGACATGCTGTTGAAAAAGCAAAATCATGGAATGGACAGTCAATTAGTTTTAAGATTCCTGCAATACCAAAAGGCAACTACTCACTGTTTGTAAAAAACGCGCGCGGAGAAAGTAATAAGGATGCTTTCTTTGTGGTGACTGACGGTGTAACACCTGAACCGACAATAGAAAACGTGGGTCCATCAAGAGCAAATAATAATGAAACGATAACTATCAAGGGGTCCGGCTTTTCACTAAAAGGAAATATGATACGCACAGGAACAAGTGTTTTTGAAAATATACCATCGGTGGATGGCGCTACTTTATTATTTAAAGCTCAGTCAAGTTTTCTTGTTTCAACAACAACACCTGCAAATTCAAAAAAAGCTTCGTTACCAGTTTGGGTTCATATTGTTAATGAAAATGGAGTCAGTAATGGGAAAAGTTTTGATTTGGAATTATAAGTACAGCTCGTAGTTTGCAGATCGTACACTAGTGTGGAACAATAAAGCATATGAAACTTTTTCTACTCGCAAAAAAACACTATATTGTGACAAGCCTCATTGTCGTGCTTTTTTTAATAGCCACTTCTTTTGTGATGAGGGTAAAATCAGGTAAGGCAATTATCCCATTCGGAGGGCAAATTTTAAACGTCACATATTGCACATGCAGTGCCAACCTTGCGATTACTGTGGGGGCTCCAAATGGAGGGGTCTTTACATATGACGGCTCTGGGATGGTTTATTCTTTCTACCAACTTTTTAGGCCAGGACCATGGGTTCTAGGTTCGTACACACCAGGGGGGTCCTGCTTGTCGTGGTACTCTTGCGGGTGGTCCCCTTGTTGTTTGCCAGATTTCACAACAGCTCCTCCTATTGGGACTATTTCTGAGGCTGGTACATCGATGTGATATCGAGCCAGTTTTTTAATGATAGATCTTCCGCGCGCGCATTTGTAGGCACACATACTTCTTCAAGAATTGAAATTATTTTTTCTCCAAAAAGGTCCTTTAGGTTTCCGGCAAGAACTTTACGCTTGTGAGCAAAACCAGCACGAACAACATCAAAGAATAATTTCTCGCTTACTGGGCCCTGGAAACTTTTTGCAGAAATATTTTCAATAGATAGAATCGCCGAATCTACTTTTGGAGCCGGGGTAAAATAGCGCGCAGGAACCTTTTTTATGATGTGAGGAGATCCGTACACTTTTACCGCAATCGACAAGATGCTTTCTTTTTTATCTCGCGCGACAATACGAGTCGCAACCTCTTTTTGCACCATGAGGATCATTCTCTCCGGCTTTAATTCCGCCTCAAGAAACATACGAATAATTTGCCCAGTGAGATAGTATGGGATGTTTGCGACAAGTTTATAACGCAGAGGCAGTGCGATTTTGCCATCCTCAATTTTTTCAAGAATATCTCCATGGAGGAGTGTGAGCTTTCCATTTTTGATTTCATCTGCAAATTTTTCCGACAGAAGTGGAATCATGCGATCGTCTTTTTCAACCGCTATAACATGCGCTCCTGATGCAAGGAGCTCTGAGGTTAAAAATCCTTTCCCTGGCCCAATCTCGAGTACTGTGTCAACAGACGAAAGCTCACCCGCTCGCACAATTTCTTTCGCGACAGTTTTGGAATTCAAAAAATTCTGCCCTAGGGATTTCTTTGCGTGAACCATTATAGAAGTATAACGTATTTTATCTCGAACCCTACTTTACCACCGTATGTTTATTATCGGTTCGTTGTCACTATCCCCCACCTCGCGTTCGATGTATGCGTTATCAATATCAGAAAGGAATTCTGATGGAGCATTTACTTGTCGCTGTCCAAAAATGGTGCGCACTGATGCGCATGAAAGATAAAGTTTTTTCTTTGCGCGCGTGATTGCAACGTAGAAAAGACGACGCTCCTCCTCGCCATCTTCCTTTGATACCGTGCCTGGCCCCATTCGTTTATGAGGAAACAGGTCTTGCTCAAGGCCAGTAACGAATACATAGGGGAACTCGAGGCCTTTCGCCGCATGCACTGTCATGAGTTTAACAGCACTAGAGCTTTTCATCATCGAGTCTTGGTCGCTAGCGAGAGCCGCATCGCCCAAAAGTTTTTCAACCGCTTCCTCTGGTGGTAAAATGTCATACTTGGTTGCGAGTGTTACAAGCTCGTGAATGTTTTCAAGACGATCGTTGTCATCGTCACTACCTGTCTTTAGAGATGTTTCCAGTCCTGACTTCTCTGAAACAAATTTAATAAGATTTGATGTTTTTTCTGTGAGTGCGTATTCCTTTACTGATCCAAGAAGAGCCCAAAACTCCGCGACGCGCTTTTTCCCAGCAGGCGGCAAGCTATCCTCATCCTTCGCAAACATTTTCATAAGTGTTGCTTTGCCGATACCTCGTGGGGGAGAATCAATAATGCGTTTAATGTCCGATAGACTTTCAGGGTTTAATCCAGCACGTATGTATGACAAAATATCCTTAACTTCCTTGCGTTCAAAAAAACGCACACCGAGAACTTGATATGGTATCTCCATCAAGAGAAATGCCTCCTCTAGTGCACGTGACTGGAAGTTTGCTCGATAGAGCACTGCAATATCCTCTGGGTCCGTGCCACTACATATGAGATTTTTTATTTTTTCACCAACAGCGCGAGCCTCCCCACCTTCGTCGTAGCTTTCTATGAGGGAGATTTTGTCGCCTTCGATATTTTTTGTAAACAAATTCTTTTCTTTTCGGACAGTATTTTTTTTAATGACATCGTTTGCGGCAGCGAGAATTGTTTGCGTTGAGCGGTAGTTTTCCTCGAGGAGTACAGTTTGCGCGCCGGCATAATCTTTTTCAAAGTTTAAAATATTTTGCAGATTTGCCCCGCGCCAGCTGTAAATATTTTGGTCACCGTCACCTACTGCGCAAATGTTCATTGCTTCTCCAGCAAGTAGGCGTGCCATTTCATACTGCACAGCATTTGTGTCCTGGTATTCATCAATATGTATATACTTCCACCTGTTCTGGTATTCCTTGCGAATATCAGGATTGTCACGCAGGAGTATAACAGTTTTTAATATAAGGTCATCAAAATCAAGCGCCTTTTCGCGAGCAAGAAGTCTTTCGTATCTTTCCCACACGGCAGAAACGATCATTGGGAAGTATGCATTTCCAACATCGTTTTTATATTGCGAAAGTGTTACGAGCGCGCCTTTTTGGCGGGAAATAACTCCCGCAATCCGGTCTGGAGAAAATTGTTTCGAGTCTATTCCCTGCTCTTTTACTGCTTCTTTTATAAGGGAGCTAGCGCTATTTTTGTCTACAATTGTGAAGTGCTTTGTGAGACCAAAAACGTGCGCATGCGCGCGGAGAATATGAACGCCGAGCGAGTGAAAAGTACCAATGAATGGGCGCGCGTCTCCGTAGCGCATCCCTGCATCGAAACCGTGCTTTGCGAGGAGGTCGTTCACGCGATCCTGCATTTCTTTTGCTGCTTTGTTTGTGAATGTGATTGCGAGAACTTCATTTGGTGCGACACCCTCCTTTACGAGATTTAGGATACGGTGTGTAAGGGTGCTGGTTTTGCCTGTTCCAGCCCCGGCGATTATAAGAATAGGGCCATTTTTATGAGTAGCCGCTTCTTTTTGTTTGCTGTTTAGGTGACTGAGATGTTCCATCGAGACACTTTAGCACAAAATGTAAAACAGCGCGCAGGGATTATCCATGCGCGCTGTTTTACATTTTTTTTGTGCTACTTACTTTCTTCTTTTATCTCCGCGAGGTCTCGCATTGTCTTTTTTATTTCCTCCTCCATCAGCGCTTGCATGTCAGGGATATTTTCCTCTAGGAATTTTTGTATCAAGGAATTGTCGCCTGTTGCGCTAATCTTTTCAAATTCAACACGCGCAGCATCTGAAAGTTTTTCAAATATTGAAACCGTAAGAGATTTAAAAATAACCTCGCCAAGCTTATCCACAATTTCATCCTGCGTTTCAGTTGGGAGTTCGCCAATACCAAGTTCTTTTATTAATGCTTCTCGAAGTTCTGGGTTATTCATGGTTGTATCTTATGCTTTATTCATTAGTTTGCCAATTTTTATTGCCTCTGCGTCTTTAATATAGTTTTCAACAGTAATTCCTTGTTTTGGCTGAAGCCCTGTTTCTTTGAACAGCGCCTTGAGATAGTCTCTCATTTTTTCAGTAGCAGATGAATCCTCTATACCAAAATGCTTCGAACCGTCTTCATATAATACTTTTGGTTCCGCAGTCATTATTTCTCCAACAGTTTTTGTACTAAAACCAACTTGCGGATGCTTCCAATGTGCTGAGTCAATCCCCGTTTCTGACCCAAACCCAAGGAACCCTCTTGTTCCAAACATACTGTTGACATGCTCGTGTACCTGTTTGTCCGCAAAGGCTAGTACTTGCGGATCCTTAGGGGTGCTTACTTGAGGTTCTGTGTTTGGCTCCTGTAGTAACTTGCCTACCTCTGCGGTAACTGTTTCTGCTTCTGAAATAAGAACATCTTGTATCGGTGCCTCTGGGATATTTACCTTGGGCGCACCCTCTATTTTTTTGGTCTCTTCAACGAGGCGAAGGAATTCGTCGTGTGTTATTCCCATCTTGCCTTCAATTTCAAAAACCTTTTCCATATCATTTACCGCCAAGGCTTTTCCTATCTCATTGCCGAAGGCCTGAGCCTCGTCAGCTGTCATTCTTTCAGCGAGTCGCGCGTTAAATTGATTCAGCCACTCGCCCTGCTTTGGTTGCTCGATTGTTGCACTTGTCGTTGTGTCATGAAGATCTTCCTGCGTAGCAACTTGCTCAACATCAGAAAATTGCGCATCCATGAATTCCATGTCATTAAGTATGCCTCCAAAGTCCACACTTTGACCTACTGCAAGTTTGTCAGCGTCCTCTAACCCGATCAATTCTGGGTGCTTCACAATCCTATCCTTTATGGCATCAATTATACGAGTTTGCTGGTCCTCTGGCAGCCCTGTAAATTTTTCTCCGTAGTGTGCCTTGAGTTGCTCACTAGACATTTTCCAAACAGAGTCACCAGCTTTTGCTGTCTCGATATAGCTAGCCTGGTCAGAGAGGTTTGCTGAAGCTGGCGTCTCTAGCTGTGTCACTATTTTACGCTCATCTATGAGCCTCAGGGCTTCCTCGTGTGTGATACCAAGGGTTTCCTCGGTCAATCGAACCGCTTCAACATCTCCAGTTTGCATAGCTTGTGCAATTTCAGAGAGGCCTTTATTTTCTGAACTTAACGCATTATTTAGTAGCTCGTCAGGCAAGATTGGTGACAAATGTTTTTCTCCAGTTGGTTCAGTTGCACCAGTTATTTTTGCTGAAGCAAGCACTTCTGTCGCGCCGGTTCCTTCCAGTACGTTGTGCATTGCGGCTGGGAGCATGCTTACCATAAGTATAGCGAGAGTCCCTGCAAGAACTGCCTGCCTTGCAGCAGTCGCTTCTGTGATTGGTTCACCTATTTTGCGCTCGTGTGACCTGCGCATAAGCTCTTCAAATGACGCAAAGAGCCCCGCCCCAGCTAGAGCTCGCGAACCAGCTGCAAGTGTGGCGACTGCCCCGCCTGCTACAGCAGACCCAACTATTGCCGCTCCTGTGCCAGAAAGAACAAGCCCTGCAGTAAATAGAAGCTTGTAGTGCCTTGGGAGACTATTCCATTTTTTGCCAACTGCGCGCACTTTATCAAGTGCACCAATCTTTTCTGCGCGCGCCTCTACTTTTTTATCCAGCTTGTCTATTATACTTATCGCTTTGCTCTCCATCTTTGTGATTGCCTCACTTGAGTTTGTAGGCATGCCAACTGGTTCTGCTGTACCTTCGTCTGCGTTAATGAATTTAGCAACTGGCTCTTCTCCACCCTCAATAATGCGCACCCTTTCCTCGAGAATAATCTTTGCTACATCGGAGCCTTGCTTCCCATGGCTTATTATCGCCTCAGATGCATTTTCCTCGAGTCTTTTTGCTATAGAAGAGAGTTCCTTCTCAAGCTCAACTTTTTCTTCGATGGAAGCGATATCAGTTTTATTTGCGATTTCTTTTTGCCTCTCAATGATTTCTTTCTCGCGCAATTCAATAGGGCTGAAAGACTCTTTTTCCTTCGGCTGCTCGTCGGTATGTGTGAATTCAAGTGGTGGTAGTTCTTGTTTCATATTTTTTTCTTCAAAAGGTGTTTCATTTAGTATAGCAGATCCCGCTTTGTCTTGAACAGAAAGTCTGTCCATGTCTTTCTGCATTGTTTTGTTTGCAATGTCTAATTCAAAAATACTCGGTGCAACTTTTTTGATCTCATTACTGTGAGCATCTCCGCGGCTTTGTGTTGCTTCAACAAGCTTCTGCACAAGAAATTGTTCACGCGTAAGGCTCCCTGATGGTTTGTACCCAGTAGCTAAGTCTTCTAGGTTTCTTTTTTCTACGCGTAAAGAGTCAAGCAGTTTTTTGGCGTCACGCATTTCACTACCATCCACACCACCAAGTTCGCTGGTTATATTTTTTAATTTATCAATATTGTTAGCTAATTTGTCATTTAACGACATAATATCGCCACTGCTTCTTAATGAGGCATGTTCTTCTCTGGTCGCATTTACCTGCCCAATCGTTTCACGGAGCAAATCACGTTGTTCTGTGCTTAATTCTGGCTTGGCTCTCCTTTTTCCCCTTGATTCTTTTATTTTCCCAAGCTCAAAATAGAGCTCCTCAAGCTCCTCCTTTTCCTTTTGAGGTAGTGGGCGCCTTTCTTTAAGGTTATAAATCCTCCTTTTTATTTCAGCTTCATCCCTGTCCTCAAATTTCGAGCTATCCCATTTCTCTGTGCCCTCTCTCTTTGCAAAGGCACGCTCGGAGTCGATCATTTCTGCTGTAAAAGCGCCAACCCCTGGAGAGTCCTCACTAGTTCTTCCTAATCGAATCTCCTTGTTAGGCGTATCTGTGGAGCGAGTCCCACTAAAACCGCCTGTCGCTTCATTGTCAATTTGTTTTTCAACTAGGTGTTTCATTGTTTAGTGAATTATTGCACAATTCTGTAATTGCGTACAATCAAAATAAAATTACTACTTTTTAATTATACCTAATTTATACCCAAAAGTCAATGGTTTTTGGGTGGTTTTGAGTTATCCACAGTTTTTACCCAACCCACTCCCAAAAAATACTATTTCGTGCTACGATTTAGGTAATCTCGGGGATAGGCCCCAGGTTTACAGAAAAGACGATATTTCCCGACACGGCTGCACGACAGGAGGATACATATTTCATATAACCATTTCTACAAAAATAAAGGACCTCAGCCGAGGGCAGATGAAAGCAGGCTGGGCGAAATATACACATTTTTCGAAGTTCACGAGCGTTGGACTCGTTTTAACCTTTGTGTTATTTGGGCTAAGTATGCCAATAGCCCAAGCGCAGGCTCGTACGTCGTCGTATTTGTTTAGTAAATTTATCAGGTCTGAGAGCGTCGAGACTCCACCCGCGCGCGCAGAAGCACAAAATTCTCAGACAATCGCCTTTTTGGAGGGTGTTGTAAATTTTGATACGAAAAAAGCTACTGGCGGTGGTGATATTACGATGGATGATCAAGCTTTTTCTTCCGAAGTTGGTCCGTCTGGCACCATTGCAGATATCGAATCAAGTAGCCGGCAAGGCAAGGTTAGTCTATATGTTGTACGCTCAGGAGACACGATTGAGCAAATAGCAAAAATGTTTGATGTAACCGTTAACACAATTCTCTGGGCTAACGACATTTCTCGTGGCGCAAGCCTACGTGTAGGACAGCATTTGGTTATTCTACCCATAGATGGAGTTCAACATGTTGTAAAAAAGGGGGACACGCTTAAAGATATAGCAAAAAAGTACAAAGGGGACATTGATGAAATTCTAGAGTTTAATAATATCACTGTTGATCAGAAACTTTCTATTGGTGATGTAGTGATTATCCCTAACGGGAAGGAGGCCTCAGTAGCACTGTCTGGCAAGGCTAATGTAAGTCGCTCCAAAGTGATTGCTGCGTACCCTTCTATTGGTGGCTATTACTCACACCCAGTACCAGATGGGCATAAGACACAGGGGATTCATGGGTATAATGGTGTAGATTATGGCGCACCAATAGGTACACCAGTATATGCTTCAGCAGAAGGGGCAGTTATCGTAAGTCGTTTCCAAACACTCTCCAACCCATGGTTTGGTGGTTATGGAAACTACTTAGTTATTGAGCACCCAAATGGGACGCAAACACTGTACGGGCACCTAAGCGCTGTTTATACACCAATAGGCGCACGTGTCGATAAGGGTCAACCGATTGGAGAGGTTGGTAATACTGGGAAGTCAACAGGCCCGCACCTTCACTTTGAGGTTCGTGGCGCAAAGAATCCGTTCTAGTTGGGTGGAATATAGAATTTAGAATATTGAAGAGCGCGCATGGCCGTAGGTCACGCGCGCTCTTTTTTACTCATTCAACATTCTATTTGAGTTCTGTCGGGCGGTACGCAAGTGCTTCAAGGATGTGCTTTTCTTGTATGTCATCAGAGCTATCCAGGTCAGCAATAGTGCGAGCAACTTTTATTGTTTTATGGTGAGCGCGAGGTGATAATTTTAAACGCTCCGCAGATGTATTAAAAAGAGTGCGAAGTTTTGGTGTTAGTTTTATAAAAACTTCTATGTCATCAGCCCGCATTTCACTATTGGTGGTTATTTTACGCGCATGGTTTGCAAATCGCGCCTCCTGCATCCCTCTGGCCCTTGTTATGCGCGCACACACATCCTTTGTTGTTTCACCAGTACTAGCTTCTGCTAGTTTATCATGACTCATATGAGAAACTTTTACCCAGAGCTCAATACGATCCATTATTGGTCCTGAAACCTTGCGTGTATATGATGCGAGAGTCCCCGGCATACATATACACCTATCTTCGCTTCCGTATTTACCGCACGGGCAAGGGTTCATAGCAGCGAGCAATATGAAACGAGCTGGAAAAGTGTCGTGACCCTTTGCGCGCGTGATGCGAATGTGCCCTTCCTCAAGCGGTTCACGCAAAGACTCAATAACGCGGCGGTCGAACTCCGGAAATTCATCAAGAAAAAGCACGCCACGATGCGCAAGGGTAATTTCTCCTGGTTTTGGTATCGCCCCTCCGCCAATCACTGCAGGGTACGATGCTGTATGGTGTGGCGCGCGAAGTGGTGGTCGCGTCATTATATTTTCACGGAGTGTTCCAGCTACCGAGTGGATTCCTGTGACCTCTAGAGAGTGTTCGTTGTGTAGGTCTGGAAGAATATGTTGGAAGGCCTGCGCAAGCATCGTCTTCCCTGTTCCAGGTGGTCCCCACATTGCTAGATTGTGGTTGCCTGCTGCAGCGATCTCGAGAGCGCGCTTTGCAAACTCCTGCCCCTTGATATGAGAAAGATCAACTATTGTTTTATCTAAAATTATTTCTGCGTTGTTTGTGTCAGTATTTATATGCGGTGCAAGTTTATATTTTTGATTCTTGTCTAGATGTTGCAAGATTTCAGAAAGATTGCGCACGCCGTAAACCTTTATGTCACTTACCAACGCAGCTTCACGCATATTTTTTTCAGGTAAAAATATTTCAGAGAATCCTGCTTTTTTTGCTGCGTTTGCTATTAGGAGCGCCCCATGAATAGGTCGAACGACCCCATCAAGTGACAGCTCTCCAAGAAACAATTTACCCTTTGGGTCAAACCTCGTTTCACCTGAGGCCATCAGGTATGCGAGTGCAATCGCTAGGTCATAATGAGACCCTTCCTTTTTGAGCTCTGCTGGGGCTAGCGCAATTACAACTTTTTGGTTCTTTTGTTTAGGTGAAGTAAAACCAGAATTTTTTACAGCAGCACTTACGCGGTCACGCGATTCATCTACAGATGCGCTCGGAAGTCCAACCAAAGAAAAAGCATTGAGACCTTTGGAAAGATCAACTTCAACATCGATAATATGAGCTACGAGACCGACTATTTGAGCAGAAAATAGTTTTGAAAATTGCATAGTCATTCTCGCATACGAGCGAGTTTATCCTTCTCTGTGTGCGATACAGGTAGGGGCTGCTGGGTTTGCGTGTAGGCGAGCGTCTTCTATTTTTGCGCCACATATACGACAAATACCATATGTACCAGCCTCAATGCGAGCGAGAGCAGTGTCTACCTCAAGGAGGCGCGCTTCAAGTTCTACTTCTATCGCCGAGTTTCCTTCAAACGCTTCAATGCTGTCTGCGACATCGTTTACGTCTGCTGTTGGGTTATTTAGGTCTGGAGCAGATGGCTCCCAGTCTCCTTCTATTTCAGGATTTTTGTGGCCAACCATAGAAAGCTCGTTTGTAAGGCGAACTTTTTCCTCCAGAAGCATATTTTTAAGATCAGAAATATTTGTCATGTGTATAGTGTAACGTGTTTAGTTTTTCCCCGCAAGTGGCAGGAGCTCCTTGAGTGATGTTAGGCTGCTCGCTATTACAAGAGTGTTTTTGTTTACAAATGCATACGCGATAGTATTGCCAAAAACAACATTAAGATACCGTGCATCATTCCCACCTACGACAATGTCGTTAAATTTTATTGTTGTTACACCATTCATAATATTTGTTCCAAACACAGTATCAAAAAAGCGCGGCAAATCCTTTTCCCACTCTAGCATTCCAGCAAGTCCAGTTTCATAATCAGAAACTTTGATGATAATAAACGGAGCAGTCCCGCCATTGGACTCGCCAAAGAAACCGACCATAAATTGGTTTTCGAGCGAGCGAACAAAAATTTCTGGCACTTGGGTATTAGTAAAACTAATAAATCGATTCACCGATATAGCCTTTGCGTCAGCGCCACCATCTTCATAAATGTAGAAATTTTTAATGGATGATGCTGAGATCCCGTACTTGCGCTCATTAGAAATTTCAGCAAATATCTTTTCTGGGGTTTCATTTGCTATATTGAAACGTTTTTCGGACTGTACAGAGATAAGAGAGGGAGCGAGTGACTCTGTCTTCGGGGTTTCTTGTATGGGAGTGATTGTTTTAGCTGGTACACTAATCGTCGGAGATGTTGTTGGTAATGTGATATTTTTTATTTTTGGCAACACAAAAATAAATAAGAGTGCCACAGAAATAATAATTAATACTAATATGAAAATGACGAACGTTCGCCCAAATCGCTTTGGCGCGCCACCAGATGTCCCGTTTTGTATTTGTTTTTCTGCTGCAAGTTTTGCCTGCAGAACTGCTCGTTTCTTTTCCTCTGCAAGAGCGATAGACACAGCTGTTTCATTTTGTGTCTTTATCGCTTCTTCAGCGTCATTTTGCATTGTGCGAATGACACGTTGAGATGGCAGCTTTTTTTGATCAGGAGACTCTGGGGTTCCTTGGTAAACTCCAGGTTCTAGTTTTTTATTAGGAGCAGTTTGTTCCATTACTGTTTAGTATACCTGCTCTATCTCAACCTGTCCAAGCTTGTGTTGCAATTTCACACATCCTGTGGTAGTGTGCGGGCTGGTTTTTGTCCTTCAACTTAATATACGGAGAAAAGAAAAATGAACAAGAATGAACAGCATTCCTCAAAAAGTGGTTCGTTTCGAGCTCGGGCTATGGCATCAACCGCCCAGACAAGTCCTGGTTCCTCAGGTTTTCGCCATCCAGGGGCTGTACCATCTGGCGACCAAGTAGCTGGAGAGAAAGGTGTAAAAAAAGCAGACCTTTCCATGGGTATGGCCTGCACCAGCCATCATTTCTACGGTTAACGCCCATTCTTGTGTAAACAAAAGCCCGACATAAAATGTCGGGCTTTTAATTATGCTTGTCGTAGTCAAAAACTGAAAATTGTAACAGAAAGGTTGTTTGGTGACAGCTTTCTTACTCTCCCTTTTGGTTTTCCTTTCGCAGACGTGGCGCCTGTTTGCGAGCTACGCGACGCGGGTTCCCAACATTTATGTTCCCACCACGCGAACCAAGAAGGTATTTACGCTGATCATCGCACATATCAATAAAGTCGTCTGATACCTCGCGAAGTTTCCCAGATGCTGAGCGTCCGAAGGTAATAATTTCAACCTGTGTCCCCATAAACTTTAAATATTCAACCAGTGGCACAAAATCTCCGTCGCCTGACGCCAAAACTACAGCATCAACCTTGGACCCTATGCGTATCGCATCTACCGCGAGGCCTACGTCCCAGTCGGCTTTTTTTGCTCCACCAAAAAATATTTGAAGATCCTTTGTTCTCGTTTCGATACCAAGACTATTTAAAGCGTCAAAAAAACTTTTTTCCTCCTCTCCTTCAGTGGTGATAACGTATGCTATTGCGCGTACGAGGTGTCTTCCAGCGACAGCCTCCTTGAGCACTGCTCCGAAGTTTACTTTTGCTCCATAAAGATTACGGGCGCTATGGTAAAGATTCTGCGCGTCAATAAACATCGCGACACGCTGTTCCTTTTGTTTGATGATTGCCATATATGAAAATGGGCACGCATTGAGCATGCGATACATGTTTTTAATTTATAAAAATGATTAACGTGTTCTACTTTTGTATTATCTCATGAACAAAGATAAACAAGAAGACCCCTTCTTAGGGGCCTTCTTGTTTATCTTATTTCAAACCAATCTTTTTAACCAAAGATTCGTAGCGAACCTTGCTCTTGCGTTTGAGGTAGTTCAAATGTGTGCGACGATCCGCAACCATCTGCAGAAGACCACGACGAGAGTGGTTGTCCTTGTGGTTTTTCTTCAAATGGATAGCGAGTTCGTCAATACTCTTTGAAAGGAGTGCAACCTGAGCTTCTGGCGAGCCAGTGTCTGTGGCGTGAATCTGCGCTTTCTTGATAATATTCTGTTTCTGCTTTGTCGTAATCATTGCTATTACTCTAGCATATCTTGCCTAATAATGCAAGAGCATGCGCCACGACCATAATTGTCATATTTTAGGTAGTTTTTTAATATGTCTAGATAATCTGTGTATGTGTTTCTCTGTGAATATACCAGCGACCATCCCAATAAAGCTTAATCCAAGTCCTACTAATGTCGCTGGTATAAAAGGATCCACGATATACAGCTCGGTAAACTGCCACCCTGCTCCGCCAAGGATGATTGCAAGAAGCGCGCCTAGGCTATTTGCCTTTGTTGTGTAGAGACCCATCACAAGTGGCACAAATGCAGAAACAAGAGTGATTGAGTATGCTCCGCTAACAAGTTCGTAGATGCTCCCCTGCGAGGAAGCCAGCATTAAACCACCTAGCGCAATAATAATTATTGAAGAACGAATAATTGACAACCGAACCCTATCAGTAATGTTATTAAAGAATGGCTTGATAACGTTTTCACCAAGCAGGGTTGCGGGAGCGAGAAGGGCGCCAGACGCAGTACTCATAATAGCTGACAGAAGCGCGCCAAAGAAAAAGACTTGAGTTATAACACTCGTGTTGTCCATAATGAGAGTAGGGAGAAGATGTTGTGGGTCGCTTAAAACAAGTTCAGGGTATTTTATTCTAGCGATGAGACCAAGAGTGAGTGGGATAAGAGCGATAGTAAAATAAAGGACTCCAGCCGAGATTGACGCCCATTTCGCTATCGCCGCAGTCTTTGCAGACATCACACGCTGGTATACATCCTGTTGCGGAATAGATCCGAGACCTATCGTCATCCAAGCAGCAATCCATGCAAGCCAATCTTTTGTTGTAGCATCTGGTGGAGTAACCCTGAAGAACTCAGCAGGTGTATTTGCAAAAACTGTTCCAATCCCACCAATTTGCCAAAGGACTTCTCCTAAAATAACAAACAGACCAACCACTATGACCCCCATTTGTACTGTGTCTGTAATGGATACGGACCACATACCGCCAATATATGTATAGATAACGACAATAATAGCTGCCAGCAACATCCCAGTAATTGCAGGTATCCCAAGAAGCATATTTATAATTATCCCTAACGCCACAAACTGAGCCGCAACCCACCCAAAATATGTGAGAATTATCGCTATAGAAAGAAGTGTTGCGACTGTTTTGTTGTATCGCTCATGAAAATAGTCTCCAATAGTTAGATTGTGCTTCGCATAAAGTTTTTTCGCAAAAAATAGACCGATAAGAACGAGGCAGAGACCTGCGCCAAAAGGATCTTCGATAACCGAGAGGAAGCCACCCTCGGCCATGCGGGACCCAGCCCCAAGAAATGTTTCTGAGCCAAACCATGTCGCGAAAACAGTTGCGAGAGCCATAGAAAATGGCAAATGACGTCCTGCGAGAGCGAAATCCTGTGAGGATTTAACTTTGCGTGAAGCATAGATACCAATAGGTATCATCATTAACATATATACAAGTACGAATGTTGCTACCATATAAAATGAAACGCGCAAGTCATTGTTGACCTGCGCGCGTAAGCTAATTTATAAGAATAAATCCTTTTCATCTCCTGAAACAATTTCTATCCCACCTTCATCCATAAGCTCGCGAGAGAATTGGTCAATATCCCCAACTTTTTCTGGGCCACCGTCTTCGCCGAGAATAGAAATCCCCTGATCCTCGAGTGTTCGACGCGAAACCTCCTCCCCTTCTACAGGGGTTTTGATATCTGAATCACTTGAATCATCATTCATATCGTGTGATTCAGTAATAACAATATAATCATCTGATGAGCTCATGGCACAAGTTTAACGCAAAGATGGTTGAAAGTCTAATAATTGTGACTTTCGGCGGTAGGGACCTTTTATGGTATCATAAGCAGCTAGCAATCGAATCAAAAAAGCAACCTAAACGGAAGGCTTACTAAACTGATATAAGATAACCATTATGTAGACACCATGAAAATGTTACAAGTCTCATCGTTTACTTTTGGCACATACAAGGTCGATACCAACCTTTCAATCGTCACATTTACGTACCATGTTGAATTTAATTTCGGCATAAGTAAGACCTTTATAGATAGACTTTATCTAAAAAACATAAAACCAGAGTTATGGGAGAAAGTACCTACCGCTGTATTGGAGCCAACGCTACAGGCACTTCTTCTAATGATTGGTATTAATTACTGGTCTGCTTTTCCAACGAGCAACATGCGCATTGAGGGCTTTACTCTTACGCGAGAACAGGCGCGCTTTTGGAACTCGCTTTATTTAAATGGGCTAGCAGAATATTTCTATCTCATGAAGATTGATTTCCGCAACCTCATTGCATTTCCGTATAGTGATTCTGCTGTTGCCCATACTCCTGCACGGTTCGAGCGTCCAGCAAGAGCACTTCTTTTGAACGGAGCGGGGAAAGATTCTGTTCTATCCGCTGAAATATTAAAATCGTCGGGAACGCAGTTCGACTTCTTCGCTTTTGCTCCAACGCCCGCGCACAAGAATATTGCAAAACTAGTAGGCGCAGAAACCATCAGCGTTATTCGTCGCCGTGATCCATGGATCGACTATTTTTTCCCAGGCGCATACCCGTCGGTATCCACTTTCACTTTTACTGCAACACTGATGGCGGAGCTTCTCGGCTATGACTCAATAATTTTTTCCAATGAGCGCAGTGCTGATTTTGGTAATCTCGACTACCTTGGATTGCCAGTGAATCATCAGTGGTGCAAATCATCAGAGGCTGAAAAAATGATTAATGACTATATACAAGCCTTTATAACACCGGACATTTCGACACGCTCGCTCTTGCGTGAATACAGTGAGTTGGAGATTGTGAAGCGTTTTATCCGCTACCCACAATATCTACACGCCTTTACGAGCTGTAATACTTATTTTTGGCTTCCGCGTATTCAACAGCTCCTCTTGCGTAAAAACTACTGGTGCAATCGATGTCCGAAATGCGTGTTCCTCTTTGCGTCTTTTTCAGCATTTTTACCCAAAAAAGAAGTAATGAGTATCTTTGGTGCTAATCTTTATGCCAAAAAGAGCCTCCTGCCTCTCTTTGAGCGCATTCTTGGCATTGAAGGATTTAAGCCTCTTGATTGTGTTGGGGAGCCTGAAGAAATGATTCTCGCCATGCATTATGCAGCACGCCACAATGAATATTCTGGCGACCCGGCCATAAGACTTTTTGAAAAACATTTTCCTCAAGACAATGGGCTTAATAGACTCGAACAGAGAGTTTTCTTTCAGGATTAGTAGTAGGTTTTGAGGATCAATGAGGTAAACTACTGGGTTTGCTCATAGAATTTGAATTGCGAATTACCTCGGTAATATAGGCCCCTACTGCAGAGACCGCAGTGCAATACTTGGAACTCGCTTAGCTCGTACAAAAGCGTGGCTGAATTAGCAAATTCACGTCTTGGACGCTGAGACCACGCGGTATTGACCTATATTTCGTCGTCGCTCGGACGCTGTCTGCGAGAGTACTCGTCCACACGCGCCTCGCTAGTCGAAATAAAAAAAGGGGGGAGACGGAATTAACCATCTCCCCACATTGCCTCATGGGTTGCACTTCCTGCAACGAGCACACCATCCGTGCCCACTGTTTGAGTGGTATTTTGTACCACAAGGGCCGCTGTGTGAACAGCCTCTTGACATCATTAAACGATATTTCATTTTGTACCCCTCAAAAATCCTAGCCAATCGCTAGTAATTGCATGCTAGCACACTTGAGTACGGGTGTCAATAGGTACTGCGGTACGGTACGTAATGCCTATGGGAATGTCGTGTTTTGTTGTGACTGCTGTTTCGCATCTTTTTGCTCACGCGTTATACTGTTTGTATGTCGCACAATATCCAACAGACAACGCTAGGTGTCCTTGCGAGGCAGTACTTAGAATATTTGGAAATCGAGCGCGGGAGAAGCCTGAAAACTATTGAAAACTATGAGAGATACATCACTCGTTTTTTGGCAGCAAGTGGGGCAAAGGAGCCGGCTGACATTGATGATGAAATGATACGCTCTTTTCGGTTGTGGCTAAATCGACAAAATGCTGGGGTGCGTGAAGGGCGTCAAGAAACTCTTAAAAAGAAAACACAAAATTATTACCTCATTGCAATCAGGAGTTTTCTAAAATATTTGCGAAAGCGTGGGGTCGAGTCATATGCGCCAGAAAAGATAGAACTGGCAAAGATTGCAGAACGTACGATTGATTTATTAACTCCACAGGATTTGCGTAGGCTACTCGATGCACCTAATGGAGATTCTGTAAAAGAACTTCGCGACAAAGCGATTCTTGAATTATTTTTTTCTACTGGGCTTCGCCTCTCAGAGTTGTGTGCGCTCTCTCGTGATATCGACCTTACCCGTGATGAAATATCAGTGCGTGGAAAGGGTGAAAAAGTTAGGGTGGTGTTTCTTTCAGAGGATGCAAAAAAAGCTGTATCTGCATATTTGAAAAAACGAACAGATATGGACGACGCTCTCTTTGTGCGCATTGGCGGACTCGAAAAAGGATCGCCCTTGGGGATTCAAAAAGGGCGGTCCTTTTCTGACGGAGAATCAATGCGCCTCACACCACGCTCAATAGAGCGAATGGTGAAATTTTACGCAGCAAAGGCCGGCATTATGGACAAGGTTACTCCGCACATTTTGCGCCACTCGTTTGCGACCGATTTGCTATACAATGGTGCAGATATTCGTTCGGTGCAGATGATGCTTGGTCATTCAAATATTTCCACGACGCAGATTTATACACATATTACTGACAGCGAGCTTCGCAGTGTTCATAAAAAATTTCACGGAAAGGGTAAATAACAGCAAAAAAAGAAAACGCGCTGGTGGATAATTGCCCGGCGCGTTTTTTGAGACTATTCCTCGTCACCATGAAGAACTCTGTGCATGTGAGTAAGTTCAGCCTCACATTTCTTGAGTTGGGCTTTTGTTTGTCTGTAGCGTTGCAACGCTATCAATGTGTTGCCTCTTAACAAAATTACTGCCCTTCGCAGGTCAACTACACTCGTCTGCAGTGTTTGGAATTGTTGCAGAGCTATTTTGTATTGCTCGTCTTCATCATATGTAGAAAAAGTGCTCACGATACACCTCCTTTCTTTTGAATGTTCTCTATATCTATAAGTAAGTCTATTATCTATTCGTAAAATGTACAATGGTTCGCTATATAACTATGTACAATATATCTTGCGTTCGCTCGGAAGTGTAAAGTCCGTATTTGCACTTCACTCACTCACTTAGATATACTGTGTGTATGAAACTAGCCTCATGGAACGTAAACGGGCTTCGCGCAATTCATAAAAAAGGAAATTTTGATGAAATCCTTAAAAAAGATTTTGATATCCTGTGTTTGCAAGAAACAAAAGTAGAGGCGGAACAACTTCCCGATGAGGTTCGAGCACCAAAGGGCTATTACGCGTACTTTTCACACTCAAAAATGCGCAAGGGGTATAGCGGTGTTGCAGTTTACAGTAAAATAAAGCCCGAAAAGGTGGAGGAAGGAATGAATCTAAAGGACATGGATCAGGAGGGTCGTCTCCTTGTCCTTTATTACCACGACTTTGTCCTTTTGAATTGCTACTTCCCAAACGGCGGTGGCGGGCCTGCCAGATTGAAATATAAACTGGATTTTTATGACGCATTTCTTGGTTTCACAGAGAAACTCCGCAAAAAGGGGCATAAGATTATTATTTGTGGAGACGTGAATACTGCTCACGAGGCTATAGACCTTGCGCGCCCAAAAGAAAACGAAAAGAACACAGGTTTTCTTCCCGAAGAGCGCGCGTGGGTAGATGAGCTCATCTATCATGGCTATATTGATATTTATAGACACCTACACCCAAACACAAAGGATGTATACACCTACTGGGATATGAAAACTTCCGCTCGCGATCGCAATGTCGGCTGGCGCATTGACTATTTTTTTATCACTACCGACTTACTTCCACGTGTGAAACAAGTCACAATGATGAGCGACTTCTACGGCTCCGACCATTGCCCTATTGTGCTGGGAATAGAAGAAAAATAATTGTTCTACTTAACTCCGTGTTTTTTTCGAATCACCGCTAGTTCCTTCTCCTCGGCTTCCTCTTTTTTCTCTTTCCCCTCCTCCCCGAGTTTTTTTAATTCATCAATAGGTAGTTTTGCAAGTTCGAGTGTGCGTTTCACGAGAAACTCTTCCGTGTTGCGTTCTGGGTCGTCAAGCACCTCCTCAAGAAGCGCATGGAGGATAAAACCTAGCTTTGGCCCAGGTGTTTCACGAGTAACCTCCATAATCCTTTGTCCGTCAATCTTGAGCATCCCTACAGACACGGGGGCGCGCATAGCTTCTTCAATCATTGATTCATATTTACGCAAACGATACGGTGCTTCCTTTGGACGCCCCATTCCAATACGGTCACAAGCACGGACCTTCATCAGGTCCCAGACATTATCAGGCCCAACATTTTTGACTATCCGACGCACAGCAGAGAGTGTAATTTTCTCAATATCCGAGAAAAAAAGATGGTAACGCACAAGGGATGAAACAACATCCACTATTTTTTTAGGGAATTTAAGGTGTTCAAGCGTTTTACGTGAAACACGGCCCCCGACGACATCATGGCCGTAAAAGGTCCAGTCGCTTTTTTCTTCAGACCAACGTCTTGTTTCTGGCTTTGAAACATCATGAAACAGTGCTGCAAGGCGCACATGGAGTGGCCAACCACGATCTGCAGAGTGTTGCAGAGCGCGCAAGTTGTGTTCCCATACAGTGTAAATATGATCACCGTTCTGCTCAACCCCTATCCCACGTTCTATGTCTGGCGCAATATATTTGAGAAGACCAAGCTTTTGGCACATTACAACACCAATCATCGGGTTCTTTGTCATTATCATTTTTGTAAATTCGTCACGAATACGTTCCATAGAAATATGCTTCAGTTCAGAAGCCTTCTCTATTACTGCATTTTGGGTTTCTATTTCGATTGTGAAACCAAGGTCTGTGGCAAGGCGTACTGCGCGAAGAACACGCAACGCATCCTCATTAAACCTCTCTACGGGGTTGCCTACAGTACGAATTACTTTGTCCTTTATGTCCTTTAGGCCACAATGAATGTCAGTTAAATGTCCTTTAGATTCATCATAGGCAATGGCATTGATTGTAAAATCCCTACGTTTCAAGTCATCCTCTAGTTTCGCGTGAAACGAAACGCTGTCTGGGCGGCGTTTATCTGTGTATGCGCCCTCTGTGCGGTATGGGGTTACTTCTACCACTTTTAGTGTTTCATCTTCTGTTTGATTCACTACACCAACAGTGCCATAGTCATTCTCATAAAATGTTTCATCAAAAAGAGCTTGAATTTGGTCTGGTTTCGCATTTGTGGTTACGTCCCAGTCCTTTGGATCTATATTCTGTAAAATGTCACGCACGCATCCACCAACAAGATACGCCTCAAAACCAGCATTCCTCAAGGTTTCTGTTACATGTGAAACCTCTTTGGGAATGCTGTATGAAAACTTCTCTTTTGTTTCTGCAGTTGTCATATACGTTATAGTCTATTGTATTTTTGGCTTTTTTACTAATTCGCGGTATGCTCAATTGGTAGAAAAGAAGTTTCATGAGAAACCTGCCAAACTTTTAGAAAGTTATGCAGGCAAGCAACGCCCTGGTAGTGAAATGGATATCACGACGGTCTTCGAAACCGTTATTCCAGGTTCGAATCCTGGCCTGGGCACATGCGAATTCGCCTCACGGCGAATTCTTGCAGTATGCACCAGGGCCAGGTAAGCCAACTATTTGGCTTGTGTCAGGATTCGAAAGGCGGAGTATGTCGCATGGCGACAGCGATCCTAGTCCGCGAGTACTTATGAACAAAGTGAATTAGTAACTCGGGGCCGAATCCTGGCCTGTGCACCACTTCCCAAAAAATTAAAAATCTGTATACTAATGTTTATATTTGCGGGTATGGTTTAGTGGTAGAATGCGTCCTTGCCAAGGACGAGACGGGAGTTCGATTCTCCCTACCCGCACCAAAAAATAACACCAAAATAAAGGTTTTGGTGTTATTGTGTTTAATTTTTATTGTGCTAATGTTAAAAGTAGGTACGATCCTTTTAATTCTTCGGAGGAAGTGAAAAATGAACAAACTTCAGGCATTGAATCGTAAACTTGCGAATGCAACACAGCAATTTGATGTCCTACGAAACTCGATTCAAGAACAGCAAGTTTTGCTTACAAGAAGGCAAGTTGTAAATTGTTCCCACTGCAATGAAGGAAGTCAGTTGAAGGGCTGGTGTCTTATGCAGTTCGGAGGAATGAGTACAACGCACGCACTCATGTGCCCTCGATGTGGTGAGTGGATCACAGTTTACGGGCACCGCCAAAAGAATAACATTTTGTTTCTTGTAGACAAAAAGGCCTCAATAAGGAAAAGCTTTTTAATAAAATATTTTTTTGGGCGGGCGGTAACATGCCCGTGAGGCAAATATTTCCAGTTCCTGAATGATCACATTCATTAAAGCCGAGTAATGCTCGGCTTTTTCTTATACTAAAGACAACTTAAATGACATTTATGTTTGTAAAGGACATTTTTTGACATAAACCACTATTTTTACACACTCTGTCAACGCCAAAAATAGAAAAATATGGCGTAAAATGCTCAAAACTGTGGATAACTATGGGGATAGTGTTGATAAAGGACACAAATATAGTTTGTGCGAACAGCCACAAACTCTAAAAGACAGCAGCCATAACTTCAGAAAACCCTTGTTACGCATAGGTTTCACAGGGAATGACTCATTCTCGGCATAAAAAATAGCGCAAATTGGGGCGTTTCACGAGAAACACCGCCAGGTGGTACAATGGTTTTAATGGCGGAGCCTACAGAAAAGCAGAAAATTGGTAAAATTGGGGAAGATGTTGCAAAAAAATACTTAGAAAATAAGGGTTTTTCTGTAATTTGCCAAAATTACCGAAAAAAGTGCGGTGAAATCGACATTATTGCCCAAAAGGGCAAAATACTGCATTTTATTGAAGTAAAAACAGTTACACGTGAAAACATTGGTAAAAATGTTTCTATGCTTCAAAGACATGAATTTGCTAATTCAGAAACAGATAGCTATAGACCAGAGGACAATATTCATCCATATAAACTAAAGCGTTTAGCTCGCACAATACAGATGTATTTGATTGAAAAATATAGAGGGGATGAGCCAGACTGGGTTTTTGACGCTATAACAGTGAAGCTCGATATTTACAACAGGCGAGCTCGAGTTAGATTTTTAGATAATATTGTGCTATAGTTTAGTGACAATTTTTCGAAGTCGAAATTCTTGTCGGGGTGTAGTATATCGGTAGTACGTCTGCTTTGGGAGCAGATAGGCCGAGTTCGATTCTCGGCACCCCGACAGGGATTTTGACGCATGGCCCAGTAAGGGCGTCTCATGACTAATATAGAAAAATCTAATAAAGGGTTCATTTACAACAGAGAGCCAGGGTTTGCCTCGGTTGCCGCAGCTCTTGTTGGGAATTTTACTATTACGATACTTAAAACTATCGGTTTTGTTGTATCGGGTTCGAGCTCGTTGTTTTCGGAGGCGGTGCATAGTTTTGCAGACACTTCAAACCAAGCGTTACTTATGGTCGGCATTGTCAAAAGCCGGCGCGCCCCAGACGAGAGCTCTTCCTATGGTTATGGGCTAGAACGCTTCTTTTGGGCCCTTATTTCAGCATGTGGCGTTTTCTTTATTGGTGCCGGGGTTACTGTATACCACGGTGTACACACCCTCCTTAATCCAGAGGAACTAGTTTTTCGGCCCGAGGTGTTTATGATACTAATCATTTCATTTGTAGTTGAGTTCATTACCTTCTACATTGCGTTTCGTGAGTTATGGAGTAATAAAGGTGGTAATGAGACAATTCGAGAAATGCTTGAAAGCGGAGACCCAACTGTTATTGCTGTGGTTTATGAAGATGGCGTAGCTCTCCTTGGTGTTATTGTTGCTACTTTTGCGATAGGACTCTCTCAAATAACTGGGAGCCCAGTTTGGGATGCCACAGGGTCTATAATTATTGGGGCGCTTTTGGCGTGGGTCGCAATGACTCTTATTCTAAAAAATAAGCGGTTTCTTGTAGAGAAGTCTATCCCAGAAGATGTGAGAGAGCAAATCATTGAGATATTATCGGCTGACCCAATGATTGAGCGTGTGTATGATTTTAAATCATCTGTTGTTGAGCTTGGGAAATACCGCGCTAAGTGTGAGGTGGAGGTGAACGGGACTGCACTCTTTAGAGAACTATCAAATGGTGAGATGCTTAAGGACGACTACGATACAATCAAAGGCGACTATCAAGAATTTGTTCGTTACATTGTAGATTATACCGATCGTGTGCCACGCGTGATTGGTACACGGATAGACGAGCTTGAAGCGCGTATTCAAAAAGAAATTCCATCTGTGCGCCACATCGACATAGAGATAAACTAAAACCTGCAATCGTGTCGTAATGAAATTAAAAATACTTTTCCACAGATCAGTGATTACTTTTTTTATTAATAGTGTATACTGTAAAGTGAAATGAAACTCGGAGCAAAAATAAATCTCGTATTGATTCTTGTAACATTAGTTGTCTTGACTGCTGCTTTTGGAATTATTGTTAGCATAGAAGCCAATGCAACAAGAAATCAAGTCCTAAACAATGCAAGAGTTTCAACAGAAATTTTTCACAAAGAGATCGAGCGCATGTTTAAGCAGGTGTACGATCAGCAAGTACGACTGCAGGATACTGTAGATGAACTTGGGAAAATTAAGGGAGTCGTTTATATCAACGTGGCTGGTATGGATGGAGTCGTCACAGCATCAACGAAAAATCTGATGGGGACTAAGCTGCCAGAACGAAATATTAGTTTTATTGAGGAGGTAAAAACAAAAAGGCAAAAAGTGAAGGCCCTGAAAGATAAGGGAACTTTTTACGAACTTGAGCAGTGGATACCAATTTATAAAATTTACTCAGACGACAATTCCGAGATAATTAATGTAATTGAGGTTGAGGTGGCGACAGACTCAAAAAGTTCATCAGATATAGCTCAAGCAGAAAGTCTCTTGCTTGCAATTTCTGCTAGTGTTGAGCAAACAGCTAGATCTATTATTGTTACACGCGAGGAGGACCTAGAAGCGATTAGGTTGATTACTGAAAGCGTGGCAAATTTTGGTCTGGAAAAAGAGGATGGCAAGGGGCGCATTTTCCACGATTTTATTGTTAGTGATGCAAATTTGAATATTATCGCAAACACAGACAAGGATGACAGAGAATTTGATGATGATACAGCGGAGCACAACAAATACCGAAACGATGTGCTATCTGGCAAAATAGAAGTTGCAGACTATAAGAGTGTTGTTCATGGCGAGCACGAAGTGATGATCAACGTAAGGCCTATTAAGTTTATGGTTGAAGGGCGTGATAAAATTATAGGGCTACAAGAGGTACATATCCTTACCTCTTCCTATACAGACAAGATCACGGCACTCAAGCTGCGCATGTTTGGTCTAGGTATTGTGTTTACGGCAGTCTTCGTTATGGTCCTGTCTGCTATTCTTGAGCGTGAGGTTGTTGGGCCAATTCGTCGCTACTCCGTTATTGCTAAAAAGATTGCTGACGGAGACTTAACTCAGGTTGTTGAGCATACTACAAACGATGAGATTGGCCAATTTGGAGCAGTGTTTAATTCGATGGTTGTGAATTTGCGTGAACTCGACAAATTAAAGTCAGACTTTATTTCTGTTGCCGCACACCAGCTCCGCACACCCCTTTCTGGTGTTAAGTGGGTGCTCAAACTGCTTCTCGATGGCGATTTAGGTGCTGTGACCGAGGATCAGAAAGGTATGCTAAAGCGTGGATTCGAAACGAACGAAAAAATGATTCAGCTTGTGAACGACCTTCTAAATGTATCACGTATTGAGAATGGTAAGTTTGGTTATAATTTTGTTAAGAATGATTTTATTAAACTTCTCAATACGCTTATTGAGAACACCGTACTCCCATCAAAAGAGCGCAACATTGAGGTTCGACTCGAAAATCGTATAGGAGAAATTCCAGAATTTTTGTTCGACCCAGAGAAACTGCTTATTGCATTGCAAAATATCGTTGACAATGCGATGAAATATACGTTGCCAGGAGGTAAAGTAACCATCATTGTCCAAAGACAGGGAGATTATATAGAGGTCAAGATCTCAGACACAGGAGTCGGTATCCCGCAGGCCGATCTCGCAAAGCTGTTTTCAAAATTCTTCCGTGCTTCAAACGTGATTCATTTGCAAACAGATGGATCTGGGCTCGGCCTCTTTATTGTTAAGAGTATCATTATGCGACACGGCGGGCAGATATGGGTTGATTCTGTTGAAGGTAAGGGAACAACTTTCACTGTCGTTATACCTGTTGTTGCAAACCTCTTACCAAAGGAGGACGAGGAGGGTAGAACAGTGGAGCTTACCGAAGGTGATAGTAACGCAAAGACATCCTAGTAAAATTGCGAGCATTGTAATATAATGGAAACAACTATGGACGAAAAAAAGAGAATTATCATTGTGGAGGACGACACTGTTCTTCGTGATGTGCTTGCCGAAAAACTTCAAAGGAGCGGGTATGTCGTGGACATAGCGCAGGATGGGGTTATTGCAATGGAAAGAATTCGCGCAGTTAGGCCAGACTGTATTCTTTTGGATATTTTAATGCCACGAAAGAGTGGTATTGAGGTAATGGAGGAGATACATGCTGATGATAGTCTTCGTGGTCTTCCAATTATTATCATTTCAAATTCTGGTCAACCAGTAGAAATAAAGCGCGCACAAGAGCTTGGCGCAAAAGAGTTTTTAATAAAGGCGGTGTTTGACCCAAATGAGGTACTTGAAAAAGTAAGAAAGGTGCTTGCAGGGAGTGCAATGGCTCCACAGGGTGAATGGGGTGTCCGTACGCAAAATGTAACTGTATCTGGAGCAGTAGAGCATCCTGTGGTAGAAAATGCACCAGTAGTGCAGGCTGCAACAAGTGTTTCCACAGCCACTATAGCAGAGGAGAAGATCTTTATCCTAGTTATTGAAGACGACAAGTTCCTCCGTGAATTATTGGTAAGAAAGCTTTCTGCGGAAGGGTTTGATGTTAAAAATGCAATTGATGCTGAGGCCGCATTCATTATTTTAGCAGAACGCAAACCAAAAATAATTTTATGCGACATTATTTTACCAGGGGTTGATGGATTCGAGATTCTTCGACGAATCAAGGAGGACCCAAAGCTAATAGATGTTCCTGTTGTTATGCTAAGCAACCTCGGTCAAAAAGAGGATCTAGAAAGAGCGATGAATCTTGGCGCAAAAGATTTTATGGTGAAGGCGAACTTCACACTTGATGAGATTGTGACAAAGGTTCGCACTCTTATTGGGTAAACACCACAATAATTTATTTAGTAATTGCTAAAATAAGCTTTTTTTGTTATTGTCATTCTAATCGCGGGATTAGTTAAATGGTATAACTTCAGTTTTCCAAACTGAAATCGGGAGTTCGATTCTCCCATCCCGCACTCTTTCAAATAAAACCCCCCCAGCCACTCTAGAGTGGCTGGGTGGTTTTTATTTGAAAGATCAAATAGCTTATTTTGCTACTGCATCCTTGAGCGCCTTTGCTGCGCGGAACTTTGGAACTTTTGTTGCCTTTACCTGGATAGACTCACCAGTCTTTGGGTTGCGAGCTGTGCGAGCTGCGCGAGGTTTTACTGAAAAGATGCCGAGGCCTGCAATTGATACTTCATCACCGCTCTTTAGAGTACTTACCATAGCCTCGAGGATTGCATCAAGTGTTTGCTCTGCTGATACCTTTGTTCCACCCATCCTTTCGTGAATAATTTCAGCGATAGCTGCTTTGTTCATAATGTTTTTTATTAGCGCTTTCTGTTAATTCTTTTAATACTAAAACGAGTTTCTCACCCGCAACTAACCTTTTGCCACGTTACGTATTACATAGCGAAAGGGGAGTTTCCCCACACGGTGCGGGTCAGACCTCCTTACTAAATAGTATACCCCCCTAGGTTTTTTTACGCAATAGATACAAGGATAGTTCGGAATATTGCTAGAATTCGAAGCATGTTGCTTAATTTCTGCACAAATCGCTACCTTGCGTACTCGATTGCTCGTGATTCTCGAATGACAGCAACCTTGATTTCACCCGGATATTTAAGCTCCTTTTCAATGCGGATAGCTATGTCCCGCGCAAGTGATTTTGATTCAAGGTCGGTGATTTTTTCTGGTTTCACAAACACACGAAGCTCTCTTCCTGCTTGTATTGCGTATGTTTTTTCGACCGCCTGGAAGGATTTTGCTATGCCTTCCAGGTCTTCAAGACGCTTTAGGTAGTTTTCTGCTGAATCTCTACGCGCACCTGGTCTACCTCCGGAAATTGCGTCTGCCGTTTGCACTATGATGGATTCAAGTGTTTCATAAGGATATTCTTCATGGTGTGATTGCATGGCCTGAATGATACGCTTGTCGACGTCAAATTTTTGCATAATCTTGCGGCCTATTTCTACGTGTGTGCCTTCAACCTCATGGTCTATCGCCTTTCCTAAATCGTGGAGGAGTGCGCCAGCTTTTGCAATAGCAACATTTGCGCCAATCTCTTCTGCTATCATTCCAGCAATATGCGCCATTTCTACGGAGTGTTGCAGGACATTCTGGCCGTAGCTTGTACGGAAATGTAAACGCCCAAGAATTGCAATAATTCGCGGGTCAAGGTTGAACACACCACACTCATACGCAGCTTGCTCCCCCTTTTCTTTTGTAATTTTGTTCACTTCTTCACGCGCCTTTTCCACAGCTTCCTCTATTTTTGCAGGCTGTATCCTGCCGTCCTCTATTAATGCTTCTAGCGCCACGCGCGCGATTTGTCGACGAATTGGGTCAAAAGACGAAATAACAATTGATCCAGGGGTGTCATCGATAATGACTTCAACCCCAGCTGCACGTTCAAAAGCACGTATATTTCTGCCCTCCTTTCCGATTATCTTTCCTTTTATTTCGTCTGAAGCGATTTGTACAGAGGTCACCATCATTTCTGAGGCAGTTGACGTTGCGAGTCGCTGGATAGAAGTAGCAAGAATATCTCGCGCTGTGCGCGCTAGTCTGTCTTCACCATCAGCTTCAAGCTTTTTAATCCTATTCAGGATATCCTCCTCGTATCGCTTTTCTACACGTTTCAGAAGCTCCTCCTTAGCAGACTCCTCTCCAAGGTGTGCTACGCGTTCAAGTTCGCGTTGCGCCAACTCGTTTTCTTTGATTGTTTTATCGCGAATAATTTTCAGTTCGTCAGCCTTTTCCTTTATGTGGGAAATTTCATCATCTATATCTGCTTGTCTTTTGTCCAAGAATTCCTCCTTTTTGAGCAATCGTTCCTCAAGCTTTTTGAATCGCTCATTTTGCTCTCGCTCTTCCTCATGGAGCTCTCTCCCATATACTTCGGCTCTCCTGTCGGCCTCCTCAATGATTTTTTGCGCTTCTTCTTTTGCAGACAGAAGCACCTGTTTTACTTCGAGCTCGACAGAACCACGCTTTGAAACTGCAACGAACCAGCGCAAGAGGTAGCCGAGTGCCGCACCGACTAGGATTGCCATCACGCCACCAAGCGTGAGTGCAATGTTAATATCCATATGCAAGTCCGAAAATCCTTGGAAACCTTAGGTGTTTCCTTCGTATCGTCGGATACTAATGCCAATAAAATGTGTCAATTTAAATTTAAAGTAAGAACACTTTTAGAATACTCTTAAACAAGTCAAAAGTCCATAAAGCCGATGGTCTGTAAGGTTAAGGCCTAGAAACCGTCTGGTTTCTAGGCTACCTTTCAAATTTACACTTTTAACCTTCAGCACAAGCATAACAAAACAAAAATCACCCAGCCTAATAGTTAGGCTGGGTGATTTTTGTTTTGTTATGCTCGAGGATTCTTTGGTTTGTAAATCTCGTCTACTAATCCATACTTTTTTGCTTCATCTGCTGACATAAAAAAGTCACGATCCGTGTCTTTTTCTACTTGTGTGAGCGGCTTGCCAGTATTTTTTGAGAGAATTTTGTTTAGATTCTCCTTAATTTTCAAAATGTGTTTTGCGGTGATGGCAATATCTGACGCTTGTCCCTCGGTACCGCCAAGTGGCTGGTGAATCATAACCTCTGCGTTTGGGAGAATGAAGCGCTTTCCCTTTGCACCAGCAGAGAGAAGCACCGCCCCCATCGATGCTGCCATTCCAACACAAATAGTGGAAACATCTGGCTTAACGTGTTGCATGGTGTCGTAAAGCGCCATTCCCGCTGAAACCGATCCGCCAGGGGAGTTAATGTACAAATAAATATCCTTCTTTGGATCCTCAGATTCAAGAAAAAGAAGTTGAGCGATGGTGATATTTGCCGTATCGTCATCGATTGCCCCAGAAAGGAAAATAATACGCTCCTTTAGAAGGCGTGAATAAATATCGTAGGCGCGCTCGCCAGACGATGACTTTTCAATAACAGTTGGAATTAAATATGACATAAGGTCATACTAGCATAATTTTGTTTAGTGGCAAGGTTTGCACCATCCAGGATGTTTGTGCATACTGTAAATATGCGATTACATAGATTTTTTGTTGAAAATAAAATTCCTGCAAGTGGTGAGTTTTCTGTTACGAATGAAACGTTACTCAACCAATGGCGGAATGTTTTGCGTATGGAAGAGGGAAGCAGCGCTATTCTTTTTAATGGTGATGGGAGCGAATCACTCTGTGAATTTGTTTCACTGTCAAAAAAGAATGCGTTACTCAAAGTGCTTGAAACAAATAAAGGTCTCGTACCTGCGCGCGAGATGACGCTCTACATTGCGCTCATTAAGAAAGAAAATTTTGAAATGGTATTAGAAAAGGCAACAGAGCTTGGTGTATCACGTATTGTCCCTGTACAAGCGGCCCGTAGCGAGAAAAAGGGTGTGAACTATGAACGCGCGCAAAAGATTTTGCGTGAAGCATCGGAGCAGTCTGGGCGCGCAACAGTGCCAGCAATAAGCGAGATTATTTCTGTTGAAAAAATCCCAGACGGAGTTGTTGTGTTTGACCCACGCGGACAAATTTCTGCGCGGGAGTATTTCACAGAGCACACTACTGCTCCCGTCTCACTCCTCATCGGCCCCGAAGGAGGTTTCACTGATGCCGAGATTGAATCGTTTCACTCGAGGAACATCCCAATTGTCACAACCGGCACTCAAATCCTCCGCGCAGAAACGGCCGCCATTGTCGCACTTGCGTTAGCAATCATTTAATTTTATTTTAAGTATTTTTTGTATATAATGAGCATATGAACAGATTAGAAAATTTTGGTGCGAATAATACTCAAGAAAATCCTGCTATTGAGGAAGTTAACGAATTAGGAAATGCAGAAATCCGTGACATGCTAGCTTCAGGAAACGTTGTAAATGAGGGCGACATTATAACCCCAGAGGACTTTGACGCTGTGAGAAATCGCGCAGCATATTTGGCAGCAAATGCTGACACGCCTGTTTCCACAAAGTCTATCATTTTAGGGGCGTATGTGGATCGTATGGAGCATATAGGAAAAATCGGCGACGAACAGCTTAAGGCGATGTCGGACGAGGCTATTCAATCTGTTTACTATGTGCGCAATGGGTATCGTTTGACTGATGCTGAGATTAATATGGTGCGCGAGAGCAACGTGCCTTTTAGCGAATGGATAAAAGAGAGGGCTTCAGCAAAGAATGGAGTGAAAGATGTGTATGTCGCTGTTGATAAAACAGAGAATGTTATCGCATCTGGGGAGACTCCAGAAGATGCGTTGAAACACGCCCAAGGGAGTCGATAAGTAAATCTTGCTACTCAAAAGTAAAAAGCCGACCAAGAACTGGTCGGCTTTTGTGTCATCGGATAGACGCTTTTTAGTGCACTTTGTCGAAAATACTTGGGTTTGCGTCGACGACTGCTCGGCCTAGCGTCTGCTTGAAATCGCGTCCAAATTGCAGAATCTGACGCTTTCGCTCAGCTGCTTCTTCGCAGGTAACTTCATCTGGGATGTCCTCTTCTGATATAAGGATTGGGAAATCATTAATTTTGGCCTTCATAATAAAGAACTCCTATAATTGTTGGAACAACCATACTTATACCATACTTTTAGAAAAAATGCAAGCCAACAAAAACCCTAAATCACCAAATTTAGGGTTTTTGTTGGCTACTTTTGTGACTCTAGGAACTGGAAGACTTTCTCATTCGCGAGCATCATTTCTAGATGCATACGTACACGGCCTGGGTCGGCGTCCTTGTATTTGTCCATAAAGAATTTTGATTCACGCTCCAAGTCATCTTTGAGAACCTCGATTTTTTCTAGAAGAGAGATTTCGTTTAGAGCAATTTGTACCTTGGCGCGTTTCTCCGCGTCAGCAGTCCATTCCTTGCGCATTTCCTCAATAGTCTTTTTTGTTGTTGCTAGGTAGTCTTCAAACTTCATCCCCATTTGTTCTACATCATGTTTGAATTGGCCAATCATTCTCTCAAGCTCGCCCTCAATGAGCACCTGAGGAAGTTTTGCGGTAATCCCATCAGCAATTTTCTCCATTACTTGCATACGTTTCTTTTCGCGCGCGCGAGTCGTCTTTTCGTGCGCTATTGATTCGTGAATTTTTGCCTTAAACTCATCTACATTTGCGAATGGTCCAAACTTTTGCGCAAGCTCATCTGTAACTTCTGGAAGTACCTCATCTCCTGCATCATTCTTGGTTGCAAACTGTTTGCGGAGCTCGTTCAATGCTTGCTCAACTTCACTGTCTTCGACAACAGTTGTTTCCTCAACAGCCATTATTTCTTTTGCAATCGCTTTATAATCAGGGAGTTTTATTTCCGGCATTACCTGAAATGTAAGAGTGAATTCAAAAGGATTACCTTTTGCAAGTTTTTTTACCTGTACTGTAGGCATAGCTATTGCGTGAATTTTGTGGCGACCTAAAATCTCGCTGTACGCTCTATCCATAGCAAGGTTTGCCATCTCTTCAAGAATGAAAGCCTCACCAAATTTCTGGGCGATCATTGATTCAGGCACGTGCCCTTTGCGGAACCCTGGCAAAGAAATCTCCTCACCAACCTTTTTCAAAGCAATTGGGCGCTCCTTTTCGAACGACTCAGCAGAAATTTCGCATGTAATTTCTACAAGGCTATCTGGTAATTCTTTTAATGTTGTTTTAATGTCAGTCATAGGCGCTTAGGATACTATGTTTACTTGGTTTCTGCAACAAAAAGGGCGACGACCATTTGGTCGTCGCCCTTTAGGAGAGGAGAGATTGTTAGATTGCGATGTCGCTTAGCCCAGCATCAAGCCCTGAGAAATCTGTTGCCTCGAGATCTCTCTGAATGTCTGCAAGGTCTGTAGATGTACCTTGTTTAGATAGGGAGGATATTGTTTGGTCTACTTGTATTTCTGACGGAGCTAAGACCTCCTTTTCTGTCGGCAAAGGAACTTGCTTTGAGAAATAGAATGCGCCGTATGCAAGAACAAGTACAATGATAATTATACTTATGACTACGCCAGTAGATTTTTTTTCTGGCATTTGCGCACCATTGTTAGTATTCTGGTCCATATTTGTGTTTATTAGTTCAGCTAATAATTCCTACTGAGTAGTTGTTGCGCTTGTGGCTGCTGGGCGAGGCTTGTTCTGGCCAGGCTTTACTGTTGAAATAGAGAGAGCAACATGCTTGTGAGCTTCTTGAATTACCTTCGCAACTTCTTTTACGGCTTCCTGAACATCCTTCATAGCATTTTTGGGTGCGGTGCCTAGTGTTGTGGTTGACGATACATTTGCTATTACATTTGCGAATGCTGTTTCAATTGTGAGTTTTAAGGTAGCTGCTTTTATGCGAGCTTCATCAAGTTTCGTTTTTGCATCTGCGATATGCGAACGTGAAACACTTACATCAACGCCTTCTTTTTCGAGGCTATTTAGCTTTTCTGAAACACGGTCAGAAAGTTTTTGTACACGATCTATTGCTGCTTCCAAACGCTTGTTTACAATCTCAGTTTGCTTGCGCGCTACTTCAATACGCTTTTTCTGCGCCACGTCCTTTATTTTTTGGTTAGCAGCTGTTGTTGAAGCACGGAGAGCTTTTGCGCGCGACTCCATTTCTTCGCGATTATTTATGCCATCCTTACGGATTTCTGGGCGGGGGATTGGAGGAACTCCAATCGCTGGCTTTTGTGGCAAATTGGTAGTATCAATTGGTTTTGTTGATGTAAATCCCGGATAATACCACTGTGCGCTTCGTGTTCCTGCGTTGCGAACTAGCCAATTTTCTGGGGTGCCTGGCTTCCTTTGATTCTTGTCACCGTAGTACCACCCACGCATTTTATCCTCTGCGGTGAATGTTGGAATGTTGCTGGTTATTGTACCTGCTGTTGTCCAACCGCAAACAAATTCACAGTTTGGACCTGTTCTACCAACGGATGTCCCATCAGGGCATACTTTTGCGTCTGCTGTACAGACAACGGCATCACTATTTGTTTCTGCGCTTACTGCTCCCGCGCTGAATGCCATGAGTGCGATAAGCGCGATGTTAATCTTTTTATTCATAATTCTATTTTAAAATGCCACAGTATATGGCTTACTAATAATCTAAACAATTCTCCCATACGCCTATATAGTATATAAGAGGCTGTTCCTCTATACAATAGAAGGAGGTGTATATAGGTAAAGCCCCAACCGTTCGGCCGAACGGTTGGGGCTTTACCTATTCCTACTTACTAAACTCTTTTTTGTACAAATTAATACTCTTCGTAACAGCTTCGCGCGCTTCCCTTACTCCATCAAATCCAGAGACCTCAACTACCTTATTTTGAATCTTTTTATAGGTTGTGAAGAAATGTTCCATTTCCTTGAGTGTGTGCTTGTTGATGTCCGCTAGGTCTTTTACATCCGACCAGCGTGGATCACCTACAGGCACGGCAATAACCTTATCGTCGCCTTCACCAGAGTCTGTCATATGCATAATGGCAACAGGGCGAGCGTTTACAAGGATACCGGGGTACAGTGGGTATGTCGTGAGCAACACCACATCGAGGGCGTCTCCATCGTCCCATAGTGTTTGTGGTACAAACCCATAATCAAAAGGGTAGTCCTGCGCTGTGTGAAGAGCGCGATCGAGAGCGATGAGGCCTGTCTCCTTGTCAATCTCGTACTTGTTCTTTGAGCCTTTTGGTATCTCAACTATTACATTAATTTCCTCAGGAGCGTTTTCACCAAGAGAAACATCGTGCCATAAGTTCATTTTCATAGGGGGTTGAATTAAAATGAATAATTACTCCGCATCTGTAGGGGCATTTGCTCCTTCTTCTACAACCCTAAGTCCTTCAGCGTCCAGACGTGCTTCCAGAAGCGGCTCTGCTGACCCGTCTGCTGATTCAGGAGTTGCCTTTTCGATAGTAACCGCGCCGTCTGCTGTCGCTTCTGCTACAATTTCACCAGGAAGACCAACGATATCGAGCTTCCACCCAGTGAGCTTTGCAGCAAGACGCACGTTTTGACCTCCACGACCAATAGCAAGTGATTGCTGGTCGGCAGAAACTGCTACGGTTGCTTGGTGTTTCTCTTCGTCGAGTACAACTGACTGAACCTGTGCTGGGGAAAGCGAGTCCTCAATAAACTTTTTTGCATCTTCTGACCATACAATGAGGTCAATTTTTTCACCACCAAGCTCGCTCATCACAGTTGAAACACGAACTCCGCGCTGTCCAACACATGAGCCAATCGGGTCGATATGCTCGTCGCTTGAAGCCACCGCAACTTTTGCGCGTGATCCAGCCTCTCTGGCAACCGCTTTTATCTGTACAGTTCCCGTTGCAACCTCTGGCGCTTCTTGGGCAAAGAGTTTTTCAATCATCTTTGGATGCGCTCTAGAAAGGCGTACATCTATTCCACGTGGAGTTTCTTCAACCTTGTATAAATATGCGCTAATACGTTCGCCCTGCTTGTATCTTTCGCTAGGAATCTGATCTTCGTATGCAAGGAGACCTGTTGTCTTTCCTAGGTCAACAAAAATGTTACCACGCTCCATTCTCTGCACGGATCCTTGTACTATATCGCCAACCTTTCCACCATACTCGCCAACAATAGACACTTTCTCTGCCTCGCGAATACGCTGAATAATCACCTGTTTTGCAGTCTGCGCTGCAATGCGGCCATAGTCCTCTTGCGCTTCAAGTGGGAAAATTACCTCATCACCAGAAACAGCATCACGCTTGATCCTGCGAGCATCTGCAAGGAGAATATCGTGTTCAGGACTGAACCGTCGTAGTGAAATTTCCTCACCTTCTGAAACATTTGCGTTGAGAGCTTTTTCTTTTGCATCCGCTTCCTCGTCTGTGTCTTCTGGCATGCGTACTGCTTGCTCGTCAACAACGATTTTGACCTGGATGAACTCTGTCTTGCCAGAATTTATATCAAAAACAGCGCGCACTATTTGACCCTTTTTACCGAAGTCTTTTTTATATGCCGCCGCGAGAGCTTGCTCTATTGCCTCGATAATTTTTGCACGAGGAATGCCACGCTCTGATTCGAGTTGTTCAAGTGCTGACCCTAGTGTTTTTAAGTCTAACATGATATTTTCTGGTGATTTTTCTAATATTAATAAATATTAGCTCCTCAATTAGCAAATTGACTTACGTGTCGGCTCGGAAATGAGAAAGTGATTACTTTCTGTTTCATCTTCGTCCAAGACGCGAATTTGCTAATTCGTCTGCGTCGCTAATAAAAAAGCCCGCTTTCGGGACGGACATTAACCCACTCACTATACTAAATCATTACAGTATGTCAAACTTGACTTTATTTTTAAAAGTGGTACTTTGTGAGAAGTATTGTATGTTGAATTTAGAAATTTATTTGTTATTTTTAAATATTTGAAAATAGGAGGATTATTATGGCACGCATAAAGGTTGTTGAACCAATGAATGTCCATACAAAAAACTCTGTATACAGAGTTGAGCCAATTTGCGATGGAGGTGTCGTTTTATACAAAGCCACAAAAATTGAAACAATAAAGCCATCCAAGCGGGTTTCAGTTGATGAAAGCGTCACTGGGCGCGATGTATACCTCGAGCTCGGGCATAGGATGATGCTGGGCAGTATTCACACTAGCTCAGTGGTTGCAGTTGAGTATATCGAACCGCACCACTAAAAATAAATAAACAAAGGCGACAGTGATGTCGCCTTTTCTTTTTAGTTTTACACAGCTATGTATTAATATATTTGCTATACTAGATTGGTAGAATATAGAATTTAGAAAATTATGATACTAATTTGTAATCCTAAATTCCATTAACCTTCATGACCGTCAACAACAAACAACTTAAAGATTTTATTGCAGACTCTGGGCTTGTGCCACGCACGGAACTAGATGAAGTTGCAAAACGAGCTGAAGAAAAGAAGACATACCTTGGTGATATGCTTGTTTCCGAAGGGAAACTTTCTGATGATGACCTTCGTCGTACTGAAGCGTATATTCTTGGTATCCCGTTTGTTAATCTGAAAACTCAGAAGGTTGAGTTTGATGTCCTTTCTCTTATCCCTGAACCAATTGCGAGAAAGCATAATATTATCGCATTCAAGAAGACACCTACAGCCCTCGAGGTTGCGATGCTCGATACAGATGACCTTACCGCGATAGATTTTGTTAAAAAGAAAGTCGGATTAAAAATTCTCCCAAGACTTACTGACGAAGAATCAATTAAAGGAATGCTCTTGCAATATCAAAGGAGCCTAAAGGCCGAGTTCGGCGATATTATTGAAAAAGAATCAGGCACACTAAAAGCAGCTACAGCCGGTGCGGAACCTCAAAGTGAGGATGATCTGAAAAAACTTGCTGAGGATCTACCTGTTGTAAAAATAGTAGATTCACTATTGAGTCATGCTATTACACAAGGTGCTTCTGATATTCATATTGAACCATTGGACACGCAGGTGGTTATTCGCTATCGTATCGACGGTCTCCTGCATGATGCAATGACGCTTCCAAAAACTGCTGCGTCTGGCATCGTCGCGCGCATCAAGGTTCTAGCAAATCTTAAACTTGATGAAAAGCGACTCCCACAAGACGGACGTTTTAAAATAGAATCCGCTGGTGAAAAGGTCGCATTTCGTGTGTCTATATTACCAGTTTATTTTGGGGAAAAAACAGTTATGCGTCTTCTCCGAGAATCAGTGTCTGGCTTTTCTCTAGAAAGTCTCGGTTTTCACGGTCTTGGACTTGAGCGTATTTATGAAGCGACAAAACAGCGAGTTGGAATGATATTAACAACTGGGCCCACCGGCTCTGGTAAGACTACAACGTTGTATACGATTTTGGATATTTTAAACACACCAGACGTGAACATATCTACAATTGAAGATCCTATTGAATATCAAATGACTCGCGTTAACCAAACGCAAGTTAAATCAGAAATCGGGCTTACTTTTGCGAATGGACTTCGTTCTCTTGTCCGTCAAGACCCAGACATTATTATGGTCGGCGAAATCCGTGATACAGAAACTGCATCTCTTGCAGTCAATGCGGCACTCACAGGGCATCTCGTGCTTTCGACACTGCACACCAACTCAGCTGCTGCAACAATGCCACGCCTTCTTGATATGGACATAGAGGCATTTCTTATTGTCTCAACAGTTAATGTAATTATTGGGCAGCGTCTCGTGCGACGCCTTTGCAGTGTAAAAGAAAAATATTTTCTGAGTCAGGAAGAGGTTGAAATACTGGGGAAATCCGTAGACCTAGACCGGATAATAAATGTTTTGAAAGAAGAAAAACTTATAGCGCCAACAGATGAATGGAAAGACGTGCCTTTTTATCGCCCTAAAAAATCTTCAGAGAGCGAGGATGGGTACAAGGGACGCGTCGGTATTCATGAAGTAATGAAAATGTCGCCAGCTATACGCGAGCTCATTATTAAAGGTGCCACAGCCACAGAGATCGAGGTTCAGGCAAAGAAGGAGGGTATGACAACGATGCTTGAAGATGGAATCATAAAATCAATGCAGGGAGTTACGACGATAGAGGAGGTGCTTCGCGTGGTGTCGGAGTAAGGGACGCTCGCTAAATTGCTTTTTAGGGTACGACTTTTTTGAAGCTTTAAAAAGTCTGAACTGTTTCGTGTCGACACACTCACAACCCCCTAAAAAGCAATTTAGCTCGCTCTGAGGATGTGTGCCGGAATCCAAGGCTCAAATTGGCGGGAATGAGCCGTTGGTTGAATTTATCAATTCTTCTAGTCGCCAAACTTTTTTGTTGGTATACTATTAAGAACAATGGCAAAATTTAAATATAAAGTACGAGAACTATCCGGCGAAGACGCAACAGGAGAGGTTGAAGGCGCAGATCGTTTTACTGTTGCTGCTGATTTGAGAAGCGCTGGCAAAACAGTGATATCGGTAGAGGAAGTAAAAACTGGACTTACTTTTAACATAAACATGGACACGATAAACGAGAAACTCTCTCGTGTAAAGGTACAAGAGTTAATCGTATTTGCGCACAACCTAAGCTCAATGATGAAAGCAGGGCTGTCGTTGTCTCGTGGTATATCTATTCAAGAACGACAAACAAAAAATCCAGCCCTCAAAAAAACGTTAAAAACTCTGATTGATGAGATTGGCAAGGGGTCAACGCTTTCTGCTGGAATGGCAAAATTCCCAAAAGTTTTTTCACCAATCTTTGTTTCAATGGTTCGCGCAGGAGAGGAGTCTGGTGGACTTTCAGAATCACTTCTTGTTATCGGAGACCAGCTTGAAAAGAGCTACTTATTGAAGAAGAAAATAAAAGGCGCGCTGATATACCCTACGGTGGTTATTGCAACACTCTTTATCATTGGTGTGCTGATGTTCATTTATGTCGTGCCTACCCTCGCTGCAACATTTAAAGAGCTGAACACAGAGCTCCCGACAAGCACAAAGATTATTATGTGGATCTCTGATTTTCTTACAAACAACCTTTTGTTGGGAATCGTTGGGATCATTGGCATTATTACCGCCTTTATAATGCTTCTTCGTACAAAGGGTGGACGTCGAGCTTTTGAAAAGGTGTCATTTCGTTTGCCAGTTGTTGGAGACCTTGTTCGTCAATCAAATTCTGCTCGTACTGCGCGCACATTGTCGTCGCTTCTTGCTTCTGGTGTTGATATGGTAGAGGCAATAAATATAACGAAGGATGTTTTGCAAAATTCATACTATAAAGAGGTGATGAATGTCGCAGCCGAGAGTGTACAAAAAGGTAAACCACTTTCATCATCATTTATGGGAAATGATATTTACCCGTTATTGGTTGGTGACATGGTTGAAGTTGGCGAGGAGACAGGCAAGCTTTCAGAGATGTTGCTTAATCTCGCTCTGTTTTATGAAAATGAGGTTAGTGAGGCGACAAAAAACATGTCTACTGTTATTGAACCGCTCCTTATGGTGTTCATTGGAGGCGCGGTTGGATTTTTTGCGATATCGATGATCTCTCCAATGTATTCAGTAATGAGCAATATTTAAGTGTAGAATATAGAATATGGAATATAGAATAAAAAATACAAGACAGGAAGTTGAAATGCCAGCAATTCAACATTCAACATTCAATATTCAATATTCGGTTCGTCGTGGTTTTACCGCCCTCGAGTTACTGATTGTGATAGCTATCATGGGGGTTATTTTGGCGACCATACTGCCATCTTTTACAAACTTTAGACGAAGCAGTCTTTTGAACACTGAATCGCAGGAGCTAGTTTCTATAATTAACCGAGCGCGCATACTCTCTGTATCGTCAAAGTATGATGATCAATTTGGGGTTCATTTTGAGGCTGGGAAGGTGGTTCTTTTCCAGGGTGATACATATTCTCCTAGTGCAACTACAAATGAGGAACATGTGTTTGATACTGCTGTTATTTTGTCACCAATCGTTATAAATGGTGGCGGATCAGAGCTTCTTTTTGAAAAAATCACTGGCGCAACAAGTCAAAATGCAACAACAACTCTATTGGTTGTTGGCACTACATCGAGTACGACAATATTGGTTCTTCCAACAGGTATTGTAACGATCAATTAGACAAAACTATGAATCATAAAACAAAAATCTATACCAGCGGTTTCGGTTTAATAGAAATGATCATCGGTTCTGCTGTTCTCTCGGTGGCACTATTGGGTATATCAAATTTTTTTCAATCAACATTGCGTACGAGTGGCATTACACAATCCTTGGTCCAAGGCGACTATCTTCTTGAGGAGGGAATGGAAACAATGAAGCTCTTTCGTGACACTGGTTACACAAATTATTTTAAAAATATGTCTACAACCACTACATATTATTTAACATGGAATGGCACAACATGGGCAACAACGACAACAAACACTTTTATTGATGGTAAGTTTGAGCGTAAATTCACACTTACTGATGTAAAGAGGGACGCAAACAGTGATATTTCATCCTCTGGGACATATGATCCCGACATCAAGCTTGTTACAATGTCAGTAGCCTGGAGTAGCCCTATTGCAGGGACAACAACACGCGCTGTAAAGGCATATGTAGTAAATATTTTTAATAATTGATATGAAATTCAACAATCATCATTCCAAACACACCGGATTCACGCTCGTTGAAATGATTATTTATGTCGCATTTTTTACTATACTCTCAGTTCTTGCTGTGAATGCGACCATTATGGTGATGAAATCTTTTTACTCTCTGCGTCTTACTCAAAACTTAAACCAGTCGGCTACAGTCGCGCTAGAGCGAATGGGTCGTGAAATCCGTAATGCGTACGATATTGATTCGGCGCAGAGTACTTTTGGTACAAGTCCTGGGAGACTTACCCTTAATACAAAAGATTCAGGTGGCAACAATACGACTATGGAGTTTTACGTGGATGCAGGAAACCAGCTTAGGCTTAAAGAGGGTGGTGTAGAAAAGGGGCCTCTTGTGACAAAGGGAGTAACTTTTACAAATCTTGTATTTCGCTCGATAACAACACCAAAATCAAAGGCGGTAAAGATAGAAATGACAATCACTGACTCCCGGTCAGAATTAATAAAGACGACAAAGTTTTATGATACAATAGTATTGCGTGGATCAGCACATTAATCCTTAATTTTATGAAACACAAAATAAATTCATTATTTGCAAAAAAACGGGGGGCAGCCCTCATTACGGCGGTCATGTTTTTTGTAATTATTTCACTTGTGGTGGTGACTGGGATATCAACCTCAGTTTTCCGTGACTATGTGACAGTGAGGGAATTTGAAAAATCAAAAGGCGCGTATTACCTCTCTGAAGCAGGAAGCGAAGACGCAATGTATCGCATAATGAATTTAGACGCGATTGATGCGCAGGAAGTCATCTCTCTAGACGGGAACAAGGCCACAACGACAATAACAACAATAAGTGCAATAAAAAAGACCATTGGTTCAATCGGGGATATTCTTTTTAATACTCGTCGTGTGAAGTCTACACTCACGGTAGTAAGTGGCGCATCGTTTAATTATGGAGTGCAGGCAGGTGATGGTGGTGTGTATATGAGTTCTACGTCTTCAATCACTGGCAACCTGTACTCAACTGGTCCAGTGTGCGGAGGTGGTAAGACTGGCTCTAACTGCCTCAACGGCTCATCAGCTACCGATAATATCGTTACAGGAACTGTTCTTGTTGCTACTACAACATCAAACGGTGTCATAACAAACATCACCAACCAAGGTACTGCATCAATGTATGCAAACAAGATATACAGCTCTATTATTGCAAGTACTACTGTAACCTGTAACACAATCTCTGGTTCAAACCGTGGTTCATGCACCTACCCATGGGGGACACAAGCACCAGTAGAACTCCCTATTCAACGTCCACAAATAGAATCATGGGAGGCTGCTGCGACAGCAGGTGGGGTGATTACGCAAGCAGAATGCTCATCACATCTTGAAGGGGACGGTACGTATGAGTATACATATATAATAAACTCATCACGAAACCTAGGTCCAGTGGAAATACAATGTGACCTGTCTATTGAAGGAGCATTAGACCCTGGTGATGCTCCAACTATTACACTTATGGGACCGGTGTGGGCTAAAGGGAATATAGACATCGAGGGGTATTTGACTATACGCGTAGACCCTTCCATTTCTGGACAGGGCTTAAGCATGGTGATGATTGCTGATAATCCAAGTGACCTAATTAACAGCAGCACTATAGACGTAAAAGACGATAACCCTGTTTTTGAAGGCGCGGGTGTAAATTCTTGGATTATGCTTCTTTCGGAAAACAATGGCGCGTCATTGGGAACAATTAGTGAAGCGATAGAGGTGCAAGATGGCGCAACCGGTGAGGTTATTTTATACGCGCGACTTGGAGACATCCTTCTAATGAACAACACATCAGCGAGAGAGGTTACAGGCTACAAAATTACACTTGCAAACAGTGCAAATATTACCTATCAGTCTGGTCTACAAAATGCGTTGTTTACATCTGGCCCTGGTGGGTCATGGACAATACAGGATTGGAAGGAGGGTCAGTAATTATGCGTGATACGATGAGAGTGTGATAGTCAATCCTTAATTTTATGAAGCACAAAATAAATTCATTTATATCAAAGAACAGAGGAGCAGCCCTCATCACTGCAGTCATGTTTTTTGTAATTATTTCCGTCACAGTGGCGATAGGTATGTCATCCCCTGTTGTTCGCGAGTATGTAACAGTTCGCGAATTTGAAAGATCAAGAGGCGCGTATTACCTCTCTGAAGCAGGAAGCGAAGACGCCATGTATCGCATAATGAATTTAGACGCGATTGATGCGCAGGAAATCATCTCTCTAGACGGGAACAAGGCCACAACGACAATAACAACGATAAGCGCTATAAAAAAGACGATCAATTCTATCGGTGATATTTTGTTCAACACTAGACGCGTGAAGTCCACCCTCACGGTAGTAAGCGGAGCATCGTTTAATTATGGCGTACAGGCAGGAGATGGCGGTGTGTATATGAAATCAACATCGTCAATAACAGGTAATTTGTATTCCGCCGGTCCAGTGTGCGGAGGTGGTAAGATAGGAAATTTTTGCCTAAACGGCTCATCAGCTACCGATAATATTGTTACAGGAACTGTCCTTGTTGCTACTACAACATCAAACGGTGTCATAACAAACATCACCAACCAAGGTACTGCATCAATGTATGCAAACAAGATATACAGCTCTATTATTGCAAGTACTACTGTAACCTGTAACACAATCTCTGGTTCAAACCGTGGTTCATGTACCTACCCATGGGGGACACAAGAACCAGTAGCTCTCCCTATTCAACGCCCACAAATAGAATCATGGGAGGCTGCTGCGACAGCGGGTGGTGTGATTACGCAGGCAGAATGCTCATCACATCTTGAAGGGGACGGTACGTATGAGTATGAATATATAATAAATTCTTCACGAAGCCTAGGCCCTGTTGAAATACAGTGTGACTTAGAAATAACTGGAGCGACATCTGGCAGTGGCCCTACTATCACCCTTACTGGACCAGTATGGGTAAGAGGGAAGATAGATATCTCGAAGTATTTGACTGTACGCGTAGATCCTTCACTTTCTGGCCAGGGTCTAAGTATGGTTATGATTGCTGATAATCCAGCAGATCGTATCGATAGTAGTGAAATTGAAGTAGAGAACTATAATCCTATTTTTGAAGGTGCTGGCGCAAATTCTTGGGTCATGCTTCTTTCTGAGAATAGTGCAGCATCACAGGGAGTTAACGAGGATGCGATAAGGGTTGCAGACGGAGTAACAGGAGCGATTATTTTATACGCGCGTCTCGGGACTATATATCTTAGAAATACCACATCTGTAAGAGAGGTAACTGGGTATAAGATATCACTTGATGGTTCTTCAAGTGTAATATATGAGTCTGGGCTTCAAAATGTACTATTTAACTCTGGGCCAGGCGGGGCATGGACAATTCAGGATTGGAAGGAAGGCCAGTAGCAATAAATAAAAGACGTTCATTTTAAAATGAACGTCTTTTATTTATTGCTACTGTGAATCCTGTGCTACAATAGCCGTATGAAATCAAAAAAACTCATTATCGGCAACTGGAAAATGTACCCAGTAAGCATAAAAGATGCAAAAACAAGGTTTGTAGACATTAAAAAATTGGCAAGTACTCTCCGTAATGTACAAACGGTTATTTGCCCGCCATTTGTACATGTGAGTGATTTACAAAAGTTAGTGACTGGGCATCGTTGTACCATAGGCGCACAAAATGCGTGGATTGAGAATGATGGTGCGTATACTGGGGAGGTGTCGCCATTGATGCTCTCATCTCTAAAGCTCACTCATGTCATCGTTGGGCATTCAGAGAGACGCGCGATAGGAGAATCTGATGAACTCGTGAACAAAAAAGTTCTTGCTGGTATTAAGGCAGGCATCACTGTCGTGCTTTGTGTTGGAGAGAAAGTTCGCGATCAGGATGGTGATTATATGAAATTTATTTCTGGTCAGATAAGGCTAGCGTTGCATGGTGTTCAGAAAAAAGATTTGGCAAAAGTGGTAATCGCGTACGAGCCTGTATGGGCAATAGGAAAGCACGCGCTACGCCCCGCATCCACAGATGACGCTTTAGAGGTTTCGATCCTTATCAAAAAAACGCTTTCAGATTTATATGGCAAGGAAGGTATGGTGGTGCCGATACTGTATGGAGGCTCTGTAGACGCAAAAAATGCATGGGAATTTTTGATGAAATCGCAAGTGGATGGGCTTCTTGTAGGGCGCGCGAGCTTGGACCCAAAAATATTTGGCGAGATATTAATGAGCGCGGAGAAAATAAAGTGACATGAAAGAAATAGCAATACCCACAATAAAGGATATTAAGAATTTAAAAGGTAAACGTGTTGTGCTCCGCCTTGATTTTAATGTGCCAACACAGAATGGAAAGATCGTTGAGACAATGCGCATCGACCGCGCATTGCCAACTGTGGAATATTTAATAAAGAAAAAGGCTCGAGTGATAATATTGTCACATATCGGCAAAGATGCTTCTTCTTCGCTAAAGCCTGTTGTTCAGTATTTGAATACCTTGCCCGCCACCACCTATCGCTCAAAAAAAACAGGTGGCGATGGTGGGCGGAGAAAAATGAAAGTTGGGTTTGTGCCAGATTTTCGCACAGAGCAAGCGCGTATGGTTGTGGATAGTTTGCCAGAAGGTGGGGTCGTCGTATTTGAGAACCTGCGCCTCGATAATCGAGAGCTAGAGAATGATCCAGAGTTTGCAAAATATCTTGCATCTTTTGGTGACGTATATGTAAATGATGCTTTTGCTGTGTCGCATCGCGCGCATGCGTCAGTAGTCGGTATTACAAAGTACCTTCCTAGTTATATAGGTCTGCTTATTTCAGATGAGATAAAAAATCTTTCACTAGCGCTCAATCCAAAGCACCCATTTCTCTTTATTTTAGGAGGAGCAAAGTTTGATACAAAAATGCCACTTATGAAAAAGTTTATGAAAATCGCTGACCATGTGTTTGTGGGCGGGATCCTTGCAAATGATTTCTTTCATGATATTGGACTTGAAGTTGGGAAGTCTGTTGTTGATACCTATGATTTCAAGCTCACGCCGCTTTTGAAAAATGGAAAAATAATTTTGCCGTCCGACGTTGTTGTAAAAAATATCGACAGCAACAAGATAGCAATAAAAAACATCGACAACGTGTCATCAACAGAAATAATTGTAGATGTTGGTCCAGAGACTATCAAAAATCTTGCACACATACTCAAAAAGACAAAACTTGTCGTGTGGAATGGACCACTCGGTTATTATGAAGGAGGATTTGACAAGGGTACCATCACGCTCCTGAATGAAATTGCAGAAATTAAAGCAACATCAATAATTGGAGGAGGAGATACCGCTGTAGTTGTAGAAAAGCTTGGTTTGGGTAATAAGCTCTCATTTGTATCAACTGGCGGTGGCGCGACACTGGATTATCTTTCTGACGGGAAACTCGTTGGTATTGATGCTGTTATAAAGTGTAAAAAGAGATAAGTTTTTTATGTTTTCTAGTACCAGCAAAAAAGATTCTTCTCGAAAGATCGTTCCGCTTCTTTTTATCACAATACTTGTTGACATGCTCGGAATCGGGATTTTAATCCCAATCATTCCGCAGCTCTTTACGAATCCAGTATCTCCGCATTATATTCTAAGTAGTACCACGTACGGAGAAAGTGGATATTTTTTAGTAGGTCTATTACTAGCTCTTTATGCAGCGGGAATGTTTATTTCAGCGCCCATATTCGGAGAGCTCTCTGACAGATACGGTCGCAAGAAAATGCTATCGTTGGCGCTTCTTGGAAGTTTTATATCGTACTCACTTTTTGCTATTGGAATTGCAATACAAAGTGTTCCACTACTCATCCTTGCGAGGATTGCGGGGGGATTGTCTGCTGGTAATATTGGGATTGCTCAGGCCGTCATAGCGGATATTACTCCACCAGCATTGCGCGCCGCGCGGTTTGGGCTTATTGGTGCAGCATTTGGCATCGGGTTTATTCTAGGCCCTTCAATAGGCGGGATACTTTCTAATCCGCAAGGACTAGGTGTTTTTGGCGCAGCAACACCGTTTTGGTTCTCAGCATTTTTAGCCGGGGCAAATGCCTTGTGGGTGTTTTTAGTTCTCCCTGAGACAAACAAAAATATCAGAAAGTTTCCAGGTAAGCTTTCATTTTTTCGTTCTTTTCACAATATAGTACGCGCATTTCGTCCAGGTGCACTTCGCGCGCTTTTTGGTGTAAATTTTTTGTTTCAATCAGGTTTCTCTTTTTATACGTCGTTTCTTGGCGTGCTTCTCGTATACCGCTTTGCAATGAGCGAAGTAGACATTGGAACATACTTTAGCTTTGTTGGGATTTTTATTGTAATTACTCAAGGACTCATCACGCGCCCAGTAACTCGTCGCTTCACTGAAAAACAAATTCTTCGATTATCTATTCCGCTTGCGTCGCTCAGTGTTGCGCTACTTGCGTTTGCTCCAAGCACATTTATTATTTATGCTATCGCGCCACTATTTGCAGTATCTGTCGGCCTCACCATGGCGAACCTCACAGCAGCAGTGAGTAGGCGCGCTGGAGAAGGAATTCAAGGTGAGGTTTTAGGGATCAATAGTAGTGTGAATGCTCTAGCTCAGGCATTCCCTCCGCTTCTTGGCGGTGTGATTGCCACCGTCGTAACTCCAGTAGCCACATTGTTGATAGGCGCAACCTTCATTGCGTTTTCCTCGTACGTATATAGGCACGTTATACATGATTTCTAGATAACTAAAACAAAATAAAAGGGACCAGCCTTAAGAATTCAGAAGGCTGGTCCCTTTTATTTTGTAAATCTTGTTACTTAGTTTTCTTCGAAACCTTTTTCTTTGGTGCAGGGGAAATTGATTTTTTAATATTCTTCCAGTGTCCATGGAGCTCTTTTACCATAGCCTCCACTTCGTTGGGGTCAATATTTTTTACTGCCTTGTATTTTGCGCCAACTTTGTCGACAATCATCGCGTATTGCTCCTCGGTAACATCCTTTAGTTTTTCCACACCTTCAAGCACTTCACCTTTTGCCTTAAGCATCCAGCCACGCACCTTCTTGCGGTTCTTTGCTCCGTCCTTTCCGTATAGGAAATATCCTGCCGCTGCAAATGCTGCAAGAGCAGCAACCCCTGCGCCAATAGCTACTTTTGTTCCCGTCGTCGTTTTTTTCATATAAATATTTTTAACTAATAACCCATTATTTACCATTTTTGGGTGGAGTAAATGATTGAACAAATGCGATAAGCTTTTGCAACATACTTTCACCATTCCCTCTCATTCGCTTGCGCGCCGATGATGTACCTTTTGCAAAACGTTCAGTTTCCCTTCGTACAATATGCACAACCTCGCTCACATCTCGAGTAGTGCGTAGTACATAAAAAAGAAGGGTCGCCACAAAGAGCGCAACTATTATAATTGCGACTGTGGCGACCACAAAGAAAATATCCATCTTTACAAAAGCATCCATAGGTACCGTTGTAGTATACAACTATTCAATCGCCTTGCAAAAGTGAGTTTCAAAATGGGAATAGGCCAAACCTACTTAGAGACGCGTTTTGATTTTCTGTATCACTTCGTCAGCCTCGCCTTCATTGTATCCTCGCGCGCCGTGCCAGTGGGTGAAACCGTCACCTTTAAAGCGTGGGATTATGTGGATATGAGTATGAAAAATGATTTGCCCCGCAACAGGGTCGTTGTTCATTTCAATATTGATGCCATCAGCGTTGAGCGCGTTTCTTATTGCTATTGAAAGCTTTTTTATAACGGCTATCATGCGAGACAGGTCTTCGTCTTGGGTCTCGTAGAGATTTATATGATGATTTTTTGGGATAACGAGCGTGTGCCCAATGTTTACCGGACGAATATCTAGAAATGCAAGAACGTTATCATCCTCGTAGACTTTTGAGCTTGGAATTTCCCCAGCGATAATTTTGCAGAATAGACAGCTTTCCATTTCAATATTATACACCAGTTCATCTAAAGGACGGAGCTTGGTATGTGGTACAATACTGAAATGTCGTCCGACCTCTCAGGCTATCCAGAACTTGTGCAGACTCTACTCAGTAAAAGGGGTATTACGAATTCAGCTGACGCAGAACATTTTTTATATCCAGATTTTGACCGTGATGTTCATGACCCCTTTGGGATTTTGAATATGGGAAAGGCCGTGGATCGTATTTTGCGCGCCATTGATGCAAATGAACGCATCGCTATTTTTGCCGACTACGATTGTGATGGTATTCCTGGGGCAGTAATTTTTAGCGATTTCCTAAAAAAGATTAATTATAAAAATTTTGAGGTGTATATCCCGCATCGCAATAGCGAAGGGTATGGACTAAATACAAAAGCTATTGACGCACTGGCTTCACATGGGGCGACACTTTTGATTACAATAGATTCTGGAATTACAGATGTTGCAGAAGTCGCTCATGCGAACTCTTTAGGTGTTGATGTTATTATTACTGACCACCACATCCCTCAAGACGTGCTTCCTCGCGCTCATTCAATAATAAATTCAAAACAAGCTGGGGATGTATATCACGACAACATGCTTTGTGGGGCAGCAGTAGTATGGAAGCTGGTTTCATCGCTACTTATGCGTCGTGGGGAATCATGGGGGGTTCAAAAAGGCTGGGAGAAATGGCTACTCGATATGGTGGGTCTCTCGACTATTGCAGATATGGTTCCGCTTAAAAATGAAAATCGTGCACTCGCGCAATATGGTTTGATGGTAATGCGCAAATCACGAAGACCTGGGCTACTTGCGCTCATTGCAAAAATGGATATGGTGCAAGCAAATATTGTCGAGGATGATATTGGTTTTATGATTGGACCACGCATTAATGCAGCTAGTAGGATGGGGGAGCCAATGGATGCTTTTCGTTTACTCTCCGCGGAAACGCGCGAGGAGGCGGAAGAATATGCTGACAAACTCGTGCACCTAAATGACGCGCGCAAGGGGCTTGTTGCAAGTATGGTAAAGGAGGCACGCAAACATTTGGATACTCGAGAATTACGTGAAATTATAGTTATTGGAAATCAATTATGGAAGCCTGGACTTGTTGGTCTTGTTGCAGCAAATCTTGTTGAGGCATATTCACGAACTGTCTTTGTGTGGGGGCGCACTGAAGACGGAGCAATCAAAGGGTCGTGTCGCTCGGATGGCAGTGTTAGTGTTGTTAATCTAATGACTAGTGTTTGCGAGGGGGTATTTGATGGTATTGGCGGACATGAAGAAGCTGGAGGTTTCTCTGTTTCGAGTGACGCGATACACACACTCGAGGACGAACTCGTAAAAGTGTATCAAGTGGTGCGGAAAGAAAAGGAAACAGTGGAGCTTTCTGTTGACACAACACTTACTCTTTCTGACGTGAATTGGATGAATTGGAGGCATGTTGAAAAGTTTGCGCCGTTTGGAATAGGTAACCCGAAACCAGTTTTTCTTTTTGAAAATATAAAACTCGCGGAGGCGCGCTACTTTGGAAAAGAAAAAACACATCTTGAACTTTCTTTCGATAGCTCATCTGTGAAAGCTATTTTGTTTTTTGCGGGGGATGAAAAATATAAAAGTCTTACCGCTGGAGACCTCATTGATATGGTCGCGACAATGGAGGTTAATACTTTTCGCAACAAAAGAGAACTTCGCTTAAGAATTGTGAACGTTACAAAAAAAAGTTAGACTGACTTTATGAAATCACCAGACATTATTATTTACACAGACGGTTCCTCTAGGGGCAACCCTGGGCCTGGAGGCTGGGGGGCTATTGTGGCAACAAGCGAGCGAGTTGTGGAGCTTGGCGCTGGGAATCGGCACACAACGAACAATAAGATGGAACTCTCTGCGGCGATAAGCGCGCTGTCGTATGTGAGAGATCTTGGTGGTGAATATACTATTGATATGCATGTTGATTCACAGTATGTTATCAACGGCATTACAAAATGGGTAGCAGGTTGGGAAAGAAATGGTTGGATAAATAGTAAAAAGGAAGAGGTATTAAATCGTGATCTTTGGGAGCCACTCGCAGAAGTTGTGGCGGATTTACAAATGAGCGGATGTAAAATTTCTTGGCACTATACACCTGGTCATGCGGGGATAGAAGGCAACGACCGCGCTGATATTATTGCGACGACGTTTGCAGATGATGAGAAGCCAGAGCTTTTTAATGGAGATAGGAGCGAATACGATGTTGATCTTGTGCCTCATGCTGGCGACCCAAAACTTTTGGCTTTAAAAAAATCTAAGTCAAATTTAAAGAATGGAGTGAAAGCATACTCATATCTAAGTTTAGTAAATGGTAATCTTGAGAAACACACAACTTGGGCAGAGTGTGAAAAACGTGTAAAAGGGGTGAAAGGAGTGAAGTTTAAAAAATCAGTGAGTGCAGATGATGAGAAAATAATAATGAAATCGTGGGGTCTATAAAAGAAAATGGCTATCATAAAAATGATAGCCATTTAGGTTTTAATAATGTCAGTTTTTGAAATGAGTATAGTGCGAGGTTTTGCTAAGCTAAGTGTCATTGAATGCTTCATTGAAATCTTTGTTTCGCTCCCACGTAATGCGCCCAATATGGAAACCATGGGACGATGGTGTACGATAGGAAACCACTCCACGATTTCGTCGTCGCGATACAATACCCCTGGCAACATCACGGTGTCTGGAACCGCAATATTTTTACTCTGCACGTACAGGTTCCAGAAAAAAAGTGAGGATCCTGACCAGCCATCATTTTTAATTTCAGCAGAGACCGTTTTCCAATCCTCTTTCTCTTCAAGAATACAAAGAGCAATAGTGATGAGCACCTCATTGGCTGGTTGTTCTTGTGCTGGGATACACAAACCAGCTGTTTTGTAGCATCGAATGAAATCATTGGACACTTCATCCCGATCATCGTTTGGGGTAAGAATATTTTCTCGCCACACTATTTCACTAAGAACAAATGTTTCGATACGTTCGATTTTCATGGCACGCTCCTTTCCAATGTCTTTTATAATGGTACCAGGTAGATGTCCTTTTGCAAGATGGTATGGGATAATCTAAGAGATGCGCGCTAAATATTTTTTTGGTTTCATGGTTAGTTTCATTGTTGGAGTTGCTGTTGAAAGTATTCTCAATTTTGGGTACTCATTCGCTATTTTGTGCACAATGTTATCTATTTTTGTGTTCCTCATCGTTAGAACGAGTGCGTATTTAAAAAATGTTCTTCTGGTTTCACTGATTCTTTTTGGGTCTGCCCTAGGAATTTTCCGTGTCGATGTTTCTCAGATGAATACATATGCGCATACGCTCGACGGTTTCACAGAAAAAGTTGTAACACTTGAGGGAATTATTATTGACGAGCCAGATGTCCGAGAGACATACACAAATATTGTCCTTTATGTTCACAGTGTTTCCAATGTCCTAGGGTCAGCAGAGGCTGAATCAGCAGGTTCACGTCTTGGACGCCACCCTGGACGTGAAATAAAGTCTGCACGTGTGCTTATGCGGGTGCCAACGTATCCGGAGTTTCGGTACGGAGATGAATTATCGGTTGTTGGTAAGTTAATTCCTCCAAAAAACTTTGAATCAAAAGGTAATGTACGAGCATTTGACTATCGTGCCTACCTTGCAAAAGATGACATTCACTACCAAATGTATTTTCCAAAAGTATCTATTGTCACACACAGCAAGGGTAGCATTGTTCGTGAAAAACTTTCCAATATAAAATCGATGCTTATAAAAAATATTTCGCAAAAGATCCCTGAGCCAGAGTCGTCGCTTGCAAGCGGGATCACTCTTGGCGCAAAGCAGTCACTCGGCGAGGAGCTACTACAGAAGTTTCGTGAAACGGGGGTAGCTCATATTGTTGTACTATCAGGCTACAATATTGCAGTTGTTGCTGGGATAATTTCTCGACTTGTTATTTTTATGCCATTCTCCATTCGCTTGGTCATGAGTGCTCTTGGCATAGTACTTTTTGCGGTAATGGTTGGTGGTGGCGCCACTGTGGTGCGCGCAACAATTATGGCGCTCATTATTATTCTTGCCCGCGCGCTTGGACGTGAGAATGATGCTCTCCGCGCACTCGCACTCGCAGGTGGCATTATGGTATTTGTAAACCCGATGATTCTCCTCAACGATGTCTCGTTTCAGCTCTCATTTTCTGCCACGCTTGCGATAGTTGTATTCGTGCCAGTTATAGAAAAATATTTTATATTTATATCAAACCGTGTTCTTCGTGAAATTGTTGTTACAACGTTTGCAACGCAGATATTTGTAATGCCACTCATTCTCTATCATATGGGAACCGCTTCACTCATTGGATTCATTTCAAATATTTTTATACTTCCTGTGGTGCCACTCGCGATGCTCGCTGTTGCCTTGGTTGCAGTATTTGCATGGGCTCCACTCATGGGGAGTGTGCTCGCAATTTTTGCACATGCGCTTCTTGCGTACATTGTTACAGCTGTCAAATTTTTTGCAAAAGTCCCATTTGCCTCCCTTTCAGGAATTTCGTTTCCACTATGGGCACTCGTCCTCGCGTATCTGTTTCTCTGTCTGTATATTGTAAAAAATTTGCAACACACGGCAGAAGAAAAAACCGCAAAATAAATTTTGGTGATGTGCACTGACTGCGTATACGGTACTATAGTACCGTATACGCAGTCAGTGTTAGATTGTTAGAGGTAGAGAGAAGAGAAATATTATTTTTCGAGTTCGTTCACAATCGCGGGACTGTTTATGTATCTATAAAAGAGAAGAAGTACAACTGCTGCGACAATAGCGAGAATGATTGCATACTGACCAAATAGGTCTGACGATTTCCCAAAAAAATATCCGATTGAAATAAATCCAAGAGACCAGATGAAGGACGCGACGAACATAAGTGGCGCAAAAAGTGTGCGAGAAAATTTTCCAAGACCTGCGGTAATCGGAACAAAAACTTTTATTGCTGGCAAAAGTTTTCCTATAAAAATAAACCAAGCTCCCTTTTTTTGAAATGCTCGTTCAACTTTTGCGAGCTCCCTCGTTGGAAAAATTTTCATACGCTCTATAAAAGTTCGCCCGTGTTTACGCGCAAGCTCATAGAGAATAATATTCCCAATAGCGTTGCCGAGAGCACCCACGAGAGCCACAAAAAAAAGAGTGAGGTCGCCACGCGCTATAAAGTATCCGGCCACAATATAAAGTACTTGGCTTGAAGGAAAGGACACAGCGCCGTTTGCGATCATTAAAAGAAAGATTGCAACATAGCTTCCTCCCTGTATTAGTGTCTCAATAGTTATGTCAGTCATGCTAACATAGTAGCATGATGATGAAGCCATCGAAACAATCACTGCAATATGCCGTGATTATAATTTTTCTGTTTACGAATATTTTTATTTGGACAGCAGTATCGCGAGCGGATAGAGCAGGCGTGTTGACTGTCGCGTTTCTCGATATTGGGCAAGGTGATGCAATTTATATTGAGGCGCCAAATGGTAACCAGATGCTCATCGACGGCGGTCCGTCGAGTGGAGCACTTCTTCGCGCCCTCGGTGGTGTGATGCCGTTTTGGGATCGCTCTATAGATGTAGTCATGGCGACACACCCAGATCAGGATCATGTAGGCGGGTTACCTGCAGTTATCGAGAACATGAATGTTGATAGTGTTATGACAACCGAAAACACCTCAGACACAGGAGCGTATGGTGCGTTTGAAAAAGCTGTCGCAGAAAATAAATCTAGTCGTATTTTTGCCCGCGCAGGTGAGCGCATTATTTTAGACAATGGTATTGTGCTCGAAATCTTGTTCCCCGACAGAAACACGACAAATTGGGAGTCCAACACATCGTCAATCATTGCGCGACTTTCTTATGGTGAAGAATCCTTCTTCTTTACAGGAGATGCGCCGGAGTCGATAGAGAAGTATATTGTAAGTAAAAGTAGTGGAGCCCTGCATTCAAGTGTACTAAAGCTAGGACACCACGGTTCTCGCACTTCGAGCTCAAAAACATTCCTTTCAGCAGTAGATCCAAAATATGCGGTAATTTCTGCAGGAAAGGATAATAAGTATGGCCACCCACACAAGGAAGTCACTGACCTGCTTAGAGAGTTAAAGATTCCAGCAGTTAGTACATATGAACAAGGAACAGTCGTCTTTAAAACCAATGGAAGTGATCTTTGGGTAAAGTAAGGAACAAAAATCTAATTATCAAGGTTAAGCCTTGATAATTCCACTTAGTACTCCGACTACTAAGTTCATCAAGGTTTAACCTTGATGAAATCTTATCCTTCAGTAGTTATCCACACCTCTATATACTAAACCTCTTGCGGGGGGGGGGTGATTAAAGGTAAACTAAATAGTAAGAAGTTAATAAAAATTAAATAAATGGAACCTGAAATAAATTTACCTAGCCATTCAACTGCAAAATGGATCATTACAGGCGTTGCAATGCTGGTTGTTGGCGTCGCTGTCGGAGTACTCGTGAGGACTCCCATTCTTTCTTTTTTTACCAACAAAACAGATAATAGTTCTCAAGTAATCGTAGAATCAACGAAGAAACGTGTCGAGGAAAGCAATTTTGCTAATATGCCACACACAATTAATGATATTCGAGCTTTATCAGTTGAGGTTGTTTCAGTTGTTGACGATAATACATTAAAAGTACATACGCTGGCTATTTTGAAGGATCAGGCGACTGATGAGCGCATTGTTACCATAACAAAAGATACAAAAATATACACTCTTTCCATGAAGGATCCAAAAATATTTAACCAAGAAATGGAAATTTTTATGAAGCAGTCACAAGAAGCAGGTGCTACTGGGAAAGTACAACAACCGGAGCCGTTTGTTCTGGCTTCAGCAGACATTTCAAATATTAAAAAAGAAGATATGCTAACAGTCTTTGCTTCAGAAAATATTGAGGCAAAGAAAGAGTTTATTGCCAGCGAGATACGTATCCATCCAAAAATGAAAAACACTACTCCTCCACAAATTCCATCGAGAACTAAATAATATGAAAAACATCATTCAAGCATTAAAAGTTGTTGCCCTCGCTCTCATCCTCTCCTTTGGCATCTCCTATGTCTACGCATGGACAGCTCCGACAATGACACCACCAAACGGTAATGTCTCTGCTCCAATAAATACAAGCTCGACAGCGCAGACAAAGTCAGGTGGACTCACCGTTGGTAGTATTACAGCTCCTTCTCATTGCATTGGAGCAAGCTGTATTACCTCATGGCCAACTGGTGGCGGAGTTACGCCACCTGCAGGGTCGGAGTTCCTGAACACTAGTGCAACAGCGCAGACGAAGGCTGGGTGGCTCAAGGCAGTAGGAGGGAATGGCGGAGATTTAGCCAGCCGCATAGGGGTTGGCAACAACTGGTGGATGAGTGAAAACACAAACGGTAATTATGCAATACACCGCAATGGTGTCGGAGACAAGCTCACGATGGATACAAGTGGCAATGTGGTGCTTGCAGGCGGGCTTACTGCAGCGGGTCTAAACACCGCAGGTACAGTAACCGCTTCAGGCAACATTCAAGGACAACATATAAAATTCCCAGGAGTAGGTGGGGATTCAGGAGCTGGAGCGGATGTTTATTCCATATACCAAGAATCTGGACCATGGTCATACCCGTACCCAGATTTAAGAATTCAATACCATACGGGAATAAAATACGACGCTTACCAAGGTTACGGTGGACATCAATTTTATACAGGGTGGGATGGGACAGGGAACCCTGCTGGACTACAAATGCAGATAACTGACAAAGTTTATGTTTCAACAGATGTGTGTACAACAGCTGGAAAGTGCTTGAGTGCGGCTACAACAGGTGCATCAGGCGGGACATTTAAAACCGCCCAAGATTACATAAATGCTTATTCGGGGAAGGTAGCAACTATCCCAGCTGTTGTAGCGGCTGGTCACTGGGTCAACTTGATAGGATACACATGGGATAATGTTTATTCAAGCGGTGCATACTATTGCAATGGTGTTACCAGTCATTGTCAAAGCTATTCTGCCACTCAAACAATAAAATTTGGGTCTGATGGTTATATCTATGCTGACAGCGTACCTTATATTGATGCTGGATATGGATATTGGGGACTGTATGAAACTAATGGCGCCAACAGAGTAAATAATATCCAGCTTTGTTATTATGCGACACCATCGCTTAATACCACAGGGAATGGGTCATGCACTATTAGTGTAGCAACTCCACATTATTCGAGCGGGTATAAACTTGTTGTTGGTGGTTGGTTAGGAGTTGAGGCTGGTAGCAGGAATGTCACCATTTCATATTCGCAAAATGGGGTTACTGTAAAAGGTGGCATCTACCCTCTCACAACAGCGATGTTCCCATAGAACGTAAAAAGAGATATTATTAAACCCCCCGCCATTCTCTGAATGGCGGGGGTTTTGTTAAAAGCATTATATAACCTGAATCTTTGTGTGCTTACCTACTTTCATGCACTTGGTGCAGATCTTGATTCGTGAGCCATCGGCAAGGGGCGCCCATTGGAGATTTGGGTACTTGCGCTTGTTTCCCGTAGGGTTAAACTTTGTCGCGCGAACGCGATTTGAGTAGTGACCTACGATTATTGTTCCTTTATTACAGGTTGGACAGACTTTTGCCATATATGTATTTCTTATCTAGTCGGCTTATGCTATCATATATTTCACATTATGCAAGTAGAAATACTCTTTTTCCTCGTTATCCTTATCTTTTCGATAATTATCCATGAAATAGCTCACGGATATATGGCTGAATGGTTTGGTGACCCAACAGCGCGCCTTGCTGGCAGGCTTACATTAAACCCAGTTCCTCATATTGACCCGCTCGGCTCAATAATATTACCAGCGTTGATGCTCTTTGGTTCAGGTGGCACTTTTGCATTTGGGTGGGCAAAGCCAGTGCCTTACAATCCATACAATCTAAGGAGCTTCAAGTGGGGGACTGTTTTTGTTGGTTTAGCCGGTGTTCTTGCAAACCTCGCAATTGCAATTGTTTTTGGGCTAATGCTTAGATTTAACGTGGAGCTTGGGATCACTCCTGGACCATTTGCAGAAATGCTTGGTACTATTGTTATATTAAACATTGTCCTCGCTGTATTTAATATGATTCCGTTCCCGCCACTCGATGGCGCAAAGGTTCTTTTTGCGTTTCTACCTTTTCGTTTTCAGTATATTCACGACTATTTAGAGCAAAATTGGTTAATTTTTATAATTTTTGTAGTGTTTTTTGCACGGTACATTATATGGCCAATAACAAGTTTTATTTTTTGGATGATTACCGGGGTTTGGGTTTAATTCAGGAGCTTGCAATTTTTCGGGCGTCATAGTAGAGTAGTTGCACTTAGCCGTTGATTCGGCCAGTTTTAATTTAATATATGCCAACAACAAACCAGCTAGTAAAGCGCCCTCGCAAGACTTTAAAAAAGAAGTCTCGTTCGATCGCGCTCGGTAAAAGCTTTAACAGTGTTTTGAATAAGCCTGTTTTTCACAATTCACCTTTCAAACGTGGTGTCTGCACAAAAGTTACAACAACTACACCAAAGAAGCCTAACTCAGCTCTTCGAAAGATTGCCCGCGTGCGCCTCACAAACGGCATGGAAGTTACTGCGTACATTCCAGGTATGGGTCACAAGCTTCAGGAACACTCAGTGGTCATGATTCGTGGTGGTCGTGTAAAGGACCTTGGTGGTGTACGTTACCATATCGTGCGTGGCGTACTAGATGCTACAGCAGTAGATACACGTCGCAAGGGTCGTAGTCAGTATGGTGCAAAGCGTCCAAAGGCAGGAGCTCCAGCAGCAAAGAAATAAAATACATATAATAAATTCATATGCGTAGAAAAGTAAAAAATCGTAATATCCCCGGCGAGGACATGGTATACAATTCAACAAAAGTTGAGAAGCTTATTAACTATGTGATGGAGCGTGGGAAAAAGAACACCGCACGCGCGATCGTGTACGGAGCCTTCGATATCATCAAGGAGAAAAAGAAGGACCTTGAGCCGCTTGAGGTTTTTGAGCTTGCGCTCAAGAATACAGGGCCTCTTATGGAGATTCGCTCACGTCGTGTTGGTGGCGCAAACTATCAGGTTCCGCACGAAGTGCGCCCAGATAGACGCTTTGCGCTTTCAATGCGATGGGTAATTAGTGCAGCAAAGGCAAAGAAGGGCCGCCCAATGCACGAGAAGCTTGCGGACGAGATTCTTGCCGCAAGCAACAACGAGGGCGAAGCAGTGAAGAAGCGTGAGAATGTGCACAAGATGGCGGAGGCAAACAAAGCCTTTGCACACTTCGCCTGGTAAAAAATTCGTAATTTTGACGCATTGCATCGTTGCTCGAGTGAGAAAATTGACGAGCAGTACTTCGTGTACAGCTCGTCAATTTTCTCACTCGGCGCCTCGCACTGCATTCGAAATAACAAACTTTTCTACCGCTGTGGTTTAATTATTTTTTTAAATATCATTTATATGAATTTTGATCAACCTAACATTGAGCAGCCTAAGCCTACTCAGGAACTTCCAAAAGAAATAAATATTGATGTTTCTGATGATGTGAAGGAATACCTCGCTGACCCTGAAGAATTGATTGACCTAAATAACCCATTCCCTCCAGCACCAGAAGAGAAAGACCCAATTGTTTTGTAAAAAGTTTCTAATTATTTAATTTATAAAAATCTTATTATCATGGAACGAGAATATCCGCTAGAGAAACTACGTAATTTTGGAATTATTGCGCACATTGACGCAGGTAAGACGACAACGTCTGAGCGTATTTTATTTTACACTGGGATGACCCACAAGATTGGTGAAGTGCACGAAGGTGCTACAACCACTGACTGGATGGAGCAGGAGCGCGAGCGCGGTATTACCATTACTGCTGCGGCGATTAGCTGTTCATGGAACAAAACAGATGAGCCAAAGGACAAGAAAAATCTATGGCATTTTAATATTATTGACACACCAGGACACATAGACTTTACCGTAGAGGTAAAGCGTTCTCTTCGTGTGCTAGACGGTGCCGTCGTAGTGTTCGACGGTGTTGCTGGAGTAGAGCCGCAGTCAGAGACCAATTGGCGCTACGCAGACGAGGCATCGGTTCCACGTATTTGTTTCATCAACAAGCTCGACCGTACTGGTGCATCATTCGAGCGTTCATACGCATCGATTCTCGACAGATTGAATACCAAGGCTGTTCGTATGCAGATTCCTGTTGGTCTAGAAGGTGATTTCGAAGGTGTTATCGACCTTCTTAAGATGAAGATGTTTAAGTTTGAAGGAGACATGGGTATTGATGTAATCGAGACAGAAATTCCTGAGAAGTATTTGTCTGAGGCAAAGCAGTTCCATTCGGACCTCATCGAGCGTATTGTTGAGAATGATGAAGTTTTGATGAACGACTACCTTGAAGGAAAGGAAATTCCTATGGATGTCTTGAAAGCAAATCTTCGTAAGGCAGTTATCAATAACGAAATCTTTCCGGTTTACGCAGGTTCAGCCCTCAAGAACAAAGGTGTGCAGCTCGTGCTAGATGCAGTGGTTGACTACCTTCCCTCACCACTCGACATACCAGCTATTCACGGTGTTGACCCACACACAGGAGCAGTAATTGACCGTCATCCTTCTGACAAGGAACCATTTACTGCGCTCGCTTTCAAGCTTCAAGCAGACCCATTCGTTGGTCAGCTCGCATTCTTCCGTGTGTACTCAGGTACCGTAGAAGCAGGATCATACGTATACAATGCAACAACTGGAGAGAAAGAGCGCGTCGGCCGTATGGTTAAACTTCAGGCGGATTCACGTCAGGAAATTAAAAAAGTGTTTGCAGGGGATATCGCAGCGATGGTGGGACTCAAGGATACAAGGACTTCTCATACACTTTGTGATGAAGCGAACCCAATCATTCTTGAGGAAATCAAATTCCCTGAGCCGGTTATTTCTCTTCGTATTGAGCCAAAAACAAAGGCAGATCAAGAGAAAATGGGGATGGCACTCAAGAAGCTCGCAGATGAAGACCCAACATTCCGTATTTCATCAGATGAAGAAACTATGGAGACCATTATTTCTGGTATGGGTGAACTTCACTTGGAAATTCTAGTTGACCGTATGAAGCGCGAGTTCAATGTAGAGGCAAACGTAGGTAAGCCACAGGTTGCGTACAAGGAGACCATCACTCGTGAGGCGGAAGCGGAGTGCAAATACATCAAGCAGACTGGAGGTCGTGGTCAGTATGGACATGTAAAGATTCGTATCAAGCCAATCGACAAGACTATCGCGATCGAGGATCTTCCAAAGCAGACGAAGCGTCGCGATGATCACTTTGAATTCACAAACTCTATCAAAGGGGGTGTTATTCCGCAGGAATTTATCGCTCCAGTAGAAAAGGGTATCATTGAAGCTATGGACCGTGGTGTTCAAGCTGGCTACAAGGTGGTGGACATTTCTGCAGAGCTTTATGACGGTTCGTTTCACGAAGTGGACTCATCGGAAATTGCATTCAAGATTGCCGGCTCTCAGGCATTCCAGGACGCAGTGAAGAAGGCGGGTCCTGTTATCCTTGAACCTGTCATGAAGGTGGAAATTGTTATGCCAGAGCAGTTCATGGGTGATGTTGCTGGGAATCTCTCCTCAAAACGCGCACAGATCGAAGGAATGAGTGAGCGTGGCATGATGAAGGTGCTTACTGCACAGGTGCCACTTTCAGAAATGTTTGGTTACACAACCTCACTCCGCTCTATGACCGAGGGACGCGCATCATCCACTATGGAATTCGATCATTACGATATTGTGCCTCAAAACGTTGCACAAACGATTATTGAAGCAAGGAAGTAGATTAAGATTTTAAGCATTATAAGCAAAAACCCGCCAATTGGCGGGGTTTTGCTTATAATGGTATTATTGAATTTGGTTCAACAAAAAGGAGGTAAAAATGAAAGTACTTTCGATAGATGACGGACAAGTTCTGATTGAGTTTGATAATCTGGTTCAGTATACCAATGTTGTTGGCGTAACCGAGCCAGTTCGCGCAATGGTTCCCGTCGCAATGCTTCCGGGTCTTGAAAAGTTTCGCCAAGCAGGGCAGGAAGCTGCACAGAGGTTCAATCAGGTAATGGCGGATATTCCATACAAAATTCATTAAAACGTAGATTAAAAGGGCTCATTTGAGCCCTTTTGTTTTGATGGTCTGTGGTCAAGTGTCAAAAAACACCATGCGAGGATAGGTGTGGGGTTATGCAGGGGGTTGACTATTCTTCACGATTTGGTAGTATGACCTTTGTATCGCGTATGCGGTACTTTTGTTTCTTAATTATCAATTTTACTTAATTTTTCTCTTGTAATTAAAGGTTTGTTGGGCTTCTCGTGTCCAAACCCTTCATTACAAGAAACACAAACATTATGGCAGAAGCATTTGATCGTTCCAAGCCACACGTCAACGTAGGTACCATTGGTCACGTTGATCACGGCAAGACAACACTTACAGCAGCAATTCTTAACACTCTCCATATGGCGGGTAAGGATGTAAAGATGAAGTCAGTTGATGATATTGACTCAGCTCCAGAAGAAAAGGCACGTGGTATTACAATCGCGCTTTCTCACAACGAGTATTCGTCTGACACACGTCACTACGCGCACATCGACGCGCCTGGTCACGCAGACTACATTAAAAACATGATCACCGGTGCCGCACAGATGGACGGCGCTATCTTGGTGGTTGCTGCAACAGACGGTGTGATGCCCCAGACACGAGAGCACATCCTCCTCGCAAAGCAGATTGGTGTACCAAAGATTGTTATTTTCCTCAACAAGTGTGACATGGTTGATGATCCAGAAATGATCGACATGGTTGAAGAAGAAGTTCGCGAGCTTCTCACGAAGTACGAATTTGATGGCAAGGGCGCGCCTGTTATCCGTGGGTCAGCTCTCAAGGCTCTTGAAGCAAAGGACGTAAATGATGAGTGGGCAAAGAAAGTTCTCGATCTTATCGCAGCTGTTGACACATACGTACCTGTTCCAGAGCGTGATGTCGCAAAGCCATTTCTTATGCCAGTTGAAGACGTATTCTCTATTGAAGGTCGCGGTACTGTTGTAACTGGCCGTATTGAGCGCGGAGTTGTAAAAGTTGGCGAGGAAATTGAAATCGTTGGAATCAAGGATACTGTAAAGACCACAGTTACTGGTATTGAAATGTTCAACAAGTCACTTACAGAAGGAATGGCTGGAGACAATGCCGGCATCCTTATTCGCGGTATCAAGAAGGATGACATTACTCGTGGTCAGGTTCTCTGCAAGACAGGTTCAGTTACTCCTCACACAGAGTTTGAAACAGAGGTTTATATCCTTACAAAGGAGGAAGGTGGACGCCACACTCCATTCTTCAACGGTTACAAGCCTCAGTTTTACATCCGTACAACCGACGTAACTGGTGATGCAACACTTCCAGCAGGAACAGAAATGGTTATGCCTGGAGATACTGTAAAGCTTACCGTTAAACTTATCGTACCTGTTGCGCTCGAAGTAGAACAGCGTTTCGCTATTCGTGAAGGAGGTCGCACAGTAGGCGCCGGCGTAGTAACAAAGATTATTGCATAAAGACCGCTCGCTAAATTCTTTATTAGGGTACGGATTTTTTGAAGCTTAAAAAATCCTGAAATGCTAGTGTCGACACACTCGCAACCCCCTAAAAAGCAATTTAGCTCGCTCTGAGAAAAAAATCAGCTATGACAACAGCAACAAAAAAAACAACTACGAAATCTGTAACCAAGAAAGTCGCAGACAAAGAGGTAACGCACAAGCTTCGTATTCGTGTACGCGCATATGAAAACAAAGTGCTCGACAACTCTGTAAAGCAGATTGTGGATACAGCGCTTCGCTATGATGCTGAAGTCATTGGGCCAATGCCACTTCCAACTGAAATCAAGAAGTACACAGTGCTTCGCTCCGCGTTCATTTACAAGAATGCGCGTGAGCAGTTTGAAATGCGCGTTCATAAGCGCTTGATCGACATCTTGAATCCAAACGCAAAAGTCGTTGAGGCGCTCACCAATCTTTCTCTCCCATCAGGCGTGAATATTGATGTGAAGATGATGTAGCGCCTCGCGCAAGTCAAAAGTAGATACAAGGGAAAGTTATTAGTTAGTAAAAAATACCAACACTCAGCCTCATGTAGGCTAGAATGCAATGGTTACCGTAAATTACCGTTATGAAATTTATTCTAGGAAAAAAAGAAAATATGTTTTCGTTCGTCGGTTCTGATGGGCGTGCAACTGCTGCAACACTTCTTTCTGTTGGACCAGTGTCTATTACACAGGTTAAAACGAAAGAGAATGATGGGTACAATGCTATTCAAATGGGCTTTGGTACTCGTGCTGTAAAAAACATTTCAAAGGCCGTTCAAGGACACACAAAAGACCTCGGGCTCTTTGCGACGATTTGCGAGTTCCGTGTTGACGACACAAGCGCGTGGAAGAAAGGAGATGTCGTTGATGCTTCTACTTTTGAAATTGGTGACGAAATAACAGTGTCAGGCACATCAAAAGGTAAGGGGTTCCAGGGTGTGGTAAAGCGACACGGATTTAGAGGAGGTCAGCGCACGCACGGACAGAAGCACTCTGAGCGTGAGCCAGGTTCTATTGGCTCTACTGGTCAGCAGAAGATTTCAAAAGGTCGTCGTATGGCAGGACGTATGGGTGGTGAACGCATTACTGTAAAAGGTTTGCGCGTTCTAGGCGTCGACACTACTAATGGAAAGATTCTCGTGTCTGGATGTGTGCCAGGTGTGAAAGGAGCACTCCTAGAGATTAAAGCAACTGCTAAATAAATATCATGGAAGCAACAATTTACAATACAAAAGGAAAAGAAGCTGGAAAGCTTGCTTTGAATGAAAAGGTGTGGGGGCTCTCATGGAATGCCGACTTGGTTCACCAGGTTGTTGAGTCAATGCGTTCAAATGCGCGTACATCATCAGCTCAGGTAAAGGATCGCAGCGCTGTGTCTGGCGGTGGCAAAAAGCCATGGGCGCAAAAAGGGACTGGTCGCGCTCGTCACGGCTCATCTCGTTCACCAATCTGGCGTCACGGCGGTGTTACACACGGCCCAATGAATGAGAAGGACTACTCAAAGAAAATCAACAAGAAGGTTCGCGCAAAGGCTCTTTACACTGTGTTGTCAGAAAAGATGCGCAACGGCGAGGTTCTCTTTGTAGACAATATTAGAATGGAAGCTCCAAAGACTGCCGAGGCAAAAGGCATTCTTTCCGCACTTGCAGGAGTAAAGGGTTTTGAAAAAATACTCACAAAGAAAAAGAATGCCGCTTATTTCGCCACAAGCGAGAAGTCTGATGCTGTAAGCAAGAGTTTTTCAAACTTCGGCAACATTGACTTCGACGCAGTGGAAAATATGAACCCAGTCGATCTCTTGAACCACAAATATGTCGTGATTGTGAGCCCTGAGAAAGCTATCAGTTTTATTGAAGGCAAACTTGCTGTTGCTAAAGAAGCTAACGCAAAATAATCTAAACTATCATGGCTATTTTCAAGAAAACAACAAAAGAAAAGGAAGCAACTGGAAAGCCAGTTGTTACAAAGTCGACCAAGGCGAAGACAGAAGGGGGTTCAATGCTTGGGGCAAACGCAAACGTTCTTGTGCGTCCGCATATTACAGAGAAGTCTGCCATCCTTGCAGAAAAAGGAACATACGTATTTGAGGTTGCACGAGATACAAACAAGATTGAGATAGCAAATGCTATTAAAGCGATTTACAATGTAACACCAGTTCGTGTAAATATCGTAAGCTTGCCTAATACTCGAGTGTTCGTGCGCAATAGAAAAGGTGTGAAGTCTGGCGTTCGTAAGGCGCTCGTCACACTCAAGTCTGGCGACAAAATTGAAATCGTATAATATTTACATTTTACTAACAACAGCATGAAAAAATTTAAACCAACAACCCCCTCAAATCGTCAGACAGCCATTGTTTCATACCGTGGCGTGCTTACAACAAATGAGCCTCTCAAGGCGCTTACAACAGGTTTTCGTCGTGGCTCAGGGCGCAATGCATTTGGCCGCATTACTACTCAGCACAAAGGTGGCGGACACAAGCGTTCATTCCGTGAGATAGATTTTCGTTTTGATAAAATCGGCATTCCTTCAAAGGTTGAAACAGTTGAGTACGACCCAAACCGTTCCGGATTCATTGGCGTAGTCTGCTATGCAGACGGAGAACGTCGTTACAACCTTCTTCCACAGGGAATAAAAGTTGGGGACAGTCTGATTGTCGCAGAAGACGCTCCACTAAAGCCTGGTAACCGCACTATCTTGCGCAAGGTTCCTGTAGGTACCTTTGTGTATAATATCGAGCTTCAGCCAAATGGCGGCGCGCGCATCGCACGTTCAGCAGGAAACTATGCTGAAGTAGTTGCAAACGACAGAGGTCAGAGCCATTTAAAGATGCCATCTGGAGAAATTCGCAAGGTGTCAGAAAATGTATGGGCATCAATCGGAGCTGTTTCAAACGAGGAATACAAGCATCGCAATATTGGTAAAGCGGGACGCAATCGTTGGCTCGGCATCCGCCCTACAGTTCGTGGAAGTGCAAAGAACCCAGTAGATCACCCATACGGTGGAGGTGAAGGTAGTCAGGGTCGTGGAACAAAACGTCCAAAGACAAAATACGGAAAGGTAACAGGAGGTCGCAAGACACGTTCACCAAAGAAGTATTCAAACAATCTCATCGTCGCTCGTCGAAAGACAAAGAAGTCGAAGTAATAAAAAAACCCCTCTTTTCAGCCGAAAAGAGGGGTTTTTATTTGTATATTATATGGAAATATGTAAACGATTGGCACTCTCAATTTTTTTGACTTTTGCGTATTCTAGCTGAGTTTCACAATAAATAAAAAGTAGTCATGATCTTTTGTTTTATCCACACCCCCACTTCACTTGTTTTGTTTTTAGGTGCTATACTGTATTGGCAAGATAATTATTTATTTATGAAAACACTCAAAATCAATCAGGTGCGCAATATCGTAGCTATCGGAATCGTGGCGATGCTCATTGGCGTAGCATACATTACGAACCCAGCATTCCTAAAAGCTCCACATGCAGAGGCTGGAGCAGGAGAGAACGTCTCTGGTTACGCATGGAGCGAAAATATTGGGTGGATCAGCTTTAATAGCACTGGCGACGGATCAACGACTTCATACGGCGTGAATGTTGATATTGCAAATAAAGCAACTGGCGGGTCTGGTGATTTCTCTGGTTACGCATGGAGCGAAAATATTGGCTGGATAAGCTTTTCTGCTACAGACTTAGCCGGATGTCCTTCAGGAACATGTAAGGCTCAAGTAGATTGGTCTACTGGCAAAGTTACTGGTTGGGCTCGCGCTCTATCAGCGGTAGGTTCAGCAAGTGGTTGGGATGGCTGGATCAAGCTTTCTGATGATACTGTAGGTGTGTGGGCAGGGAAGGGTGTAAAAATTTCTGCAAACAAATTTTCAGGATATGCATGGGGAGGTGGAGATGGAGCGGGAGTTGCTGGTGTTGTTGGGTGGGTAGATTTTGCACCTCTTATCGGTACTGTTCCTGTTGGGCCGGTCCTTGGCGCCCCTCCATGCACTCCAGCAGACGTAGATGCATCTGGTACATGGGGAACATGTCAGGCCCTTTCATCGTGTACAGCTCCACCATCCACACAAACGGTTGCTGGTGTAAGGGTGGGAATCTGTGTTGGTGGGAGCACAACCATCCAGTCATGCAGCAAGACGATAACATGCCAAACGACAGCAGCTCCAACAGCTGGTTGTAACAACAATAATGTTTGCGATACAGGCGAGACACTCCTTACTTGTCCGGCAGATTGTAAGGCAAAATATCAGCAATTCTAGATACCGACCTTTTCTACTTACCTTAACGAAAAACACGCCACTTTTGCTCCCCACTCGTCTTTCTCACAGAAACCCTTTTCGCCGTACAATAAGTACGGCTCAAGGGTTTCTGCGCTCCAAGACTTCACGGGAAAGCAAAAGTCTTCGTGTTTGTTCTTGCTAAGCCAAGTAGAAAATGTCAGTAAATTTGACATTATTTCTTAATTTGGTAAGATACATCACGAGCTCACTCCGAGCTTGTTTTGTTTAAAGACAAACTATTATAAATACCAAATGACACGATCACTTAAAAAAGGACCTCATATTGACCCAAGACTCTTAGAGAAACTTGTTGGCAAGAGTGCTTCCACAGCAGAAATGATAAAGACATGGGCTCGCTCAAGTCAAATCTCCCCTGAAATGGTTGGTTTCCTTTTTGGCGTGTATAATGGTAAGGCTCATATTGAGGTTCGTGTAACCGAAGATATGGTTGGCCACAGACTCGGAGAGTTTTCTCCTACAAAGAAATTTGTACGACACGGAGGTAAGATGCAGAAGGAGCTTGAGCAAAAGAAGAAAGAGGCAGAAATTACTGCTGCAAAAGCCGCTAAATCTGAAACCCCAGCTAAAAAGAAATAATTTTAAATCATGAAAGCAATTCTTAGAAGCTATCGTCAAGCACCACGCAAGGTTCGCCTTGTGGCAAATCTCATTAAAGGGAAGACTGTTCCTCGTGCTTTGGTTGAGCTTGACGTGCTTCCAAAGCGTGCGTCAGGTCCAATGAAGAAGCTTTTAATGTCCGCTGTTGCAAACGCAAAGGAGAATGACGGGGTTGATCTTGTAAACCTTTTTGTAAAAGAAGTACGTGTTGATCAAGGCACTATTCTAAAGCGTTCAATGCCAAAGTCGCACGGCACAGCACACCCTATTCATAAGCACACAAGCCACATTATGATTGAGCTTATTACTAGCGCAGATGTAGCTCCTTCAAAAAAAGTAGCAAAATTAGAGGAGGCCCCAGCGAAAAAGGTTTCCAAAAAGATTGCTCTAGCTAAAGTAAAGGCTGCGGCTGATTCTGCGAAATCACGTCGCGCACCGTCGACTGAAGCGCGACAAGCGCCGAAGGTTAAAGCAGAAAAGAAAGCAAAATAACATGACACACATCGTACACCCATATGCTCATCGTTTAGGAATTATTCGCGACTGGAAGTCACGCTGGTTTGGAGCAAAAGATGATTTTAAGAAATTTCTCAAAGGCGATGTACTTATTCGAAAGTTTCTAGATAAGCGTCTTCGCGGTAGTCATATCGCTGGCATCGAAATCGAGCGCAATGCAAAGACCTTTCGTATTCTCATAAAAACTGCTCGCCCCGGCATGGTTATTGGTCGCGCAGGAGAGGGCTCAGTGAAACTCAAGAATGATATTTTGAAAGAGGCGACACGCCTAAAGCTCGATATACCAAAGGATTTCAAACTCGACATTGAGGAGGTTCGTTCTCCAGAGTCGAATGCCGGTGTTGTTGCAGAGATGGTTTGCGAAGGTCTTGAGAAGCGTCTTCCTTTCCGTATGGTTTTGAAGCAGACTATTGAAAAGGTTATGGCAAACCGTGATGTAAAGGGTGCGCGAATAGCAATATCTGGTCGTTTGGGCGGCGCCGAAATGGCACGTTACGAGCAAATTCGCCGTGGCGGCATCCCATTGCAGACATTCCGCGCAGATATTGATTTTGCAAAGAACACAGCGCGTCTTCCGTATGGAGCTATTGGTGTTAAGGTTTGGATTTACAAGGGCCAGATTTTTGCAGATAGCAAGAAGAAGCTCGTTGTATCCGAGGCATAAACGAATTTTAATACACTACCATGTTATTCCCAAAGAAAGTAAAATTTAGAAAATGGCAAAATGCTCGCAAGAGCGAGGCAAAGCTTGCTATGCCTGAGACACGTGGCATCACACTTGCTTTTGGTTCATTCGGACTTAAAGCGGAGACCCCTGCGCGTGTAAAGTCAAACCAAATCGAAGCATCTCGAAAAGCGATTGTTCGCACGATCACGAAGGTCGGCAAGATGTGGATCCGTATTTTCCCAGATAGACCATATACAGCAAAGGCTGCACAAGTAGGTATGGGTAAAGGTAAGGGTGACCCTCAAGGGTATGTATTTGAAGTACGCCCAGGGCGCATGCTTTTTGAGGTTGATGGAGTCGACGAGGTTACGGCTGTAAAGGCACTTCGTAAGGCTGGAGCAAAGCTTCCTCTTAAGACACGCATTGTGCGTCGTGTAGAAGCAGCATAATATCTATTATCACCATGAAAGAAATCAAGAAAAAAAGCGCTACTGACTTGGTAAAACTTCTCAATGAAAAGAGGGAGGCGCTTCGAGCATTTCGTTTTGATATTGCAGGGAGCGCAAGAAAGAATGTGAAAGCGCCACTTCTAGCGCGCAGAGAAATTGCCCGCATTCTAACTGAGCAAAAAATTCGTAGCAATGACGAATTAGCAAAAGCATAAACACTATCATGATTGAAAAAACCAACAAAAAAATTAGTGCAGCAAGCAACGTAACTCGAAGGAAGCTTCAAGGTGTTGTCGTGTCAGACAAAATGATGAAAACAGTGACTGTTCTAGTAAACCGTTTTGTAAAGCATCCAAAGTATGGTAAGTTCATGAACATATCAAAGAAGTATAAAGCTCACGATGAAGAAGGAGTATTCAAGACAGGGGACAAGGTGGTTATTGAGGAGTGTCGCCCAATCTCGAAGGACAAATCTTTCAAGGTTATCGGAAAGCAGTCTGCATAACATTCATAAAGAGTAGTATATAGTAACAAAATTTACCATGATTCAACCACAAACAATCGTAAAGATAACGGACAACACCGGAGGCAAAATCGGGCGCGTGTTTAAGGTGCTAGGAAGCTCGAAAAAGCGTTATGCTATGATCGGAGACCTTGTTGTGCTTTCTGTGCAAGTTGCTGAGCCACGCAAGTCGGTAAAGAAAAAGGACGTGCTTACTGGGCTCGTTGTTCGTACGCGCAATGCATACCGTCGCAAGGATGGCTCATACATTCGTTTTGACGACAATGCTGTTATTATAGTTGACAAGGTAAAGAAGGAGGCAAAGGCAGGACGTATTTTTGGTCCGATTCCTCGTGAGATCACCGAGATCGGCTACAACAAGATCGGTTCGCTTGCGCCAGAAGTGCTTTAATCAAAATTATTAACTCTACCACCACTATGAAACTCAAAAAAGGAGACAACGTGATCGTAATCACCGGAAAAGATAAAGGAAAGAAAGGAAAGATTCTTGAGGTTCTTCCTTCTGCTAATCGCGTAGTTGTAGAGGGTGCAAATATTTCAAGGCTCCACGAGAAGTCTCGCGAGAGAGGAAAGAGCGGTCAAATAATAGATAAGGCAATGCCGATAAATGCTTCAAACGTTATGGTCGTAGACCCAAAGACTGGAGCGCGCACACGCGTTGGTTCGAAAAAAATTGACGGCAAGAATGTTCGTGTTACCAAGAAAAGCGGTAGCGAGCTTAAGTAATTTTAAATATTAAAACTATGAAATCTGCATTTAAAACAGTTAAAGAAAGACAAGCAAGCGCCTTCGATACAATGAAGACTGAGTTTGGCTACAAGGCCAAGCTTGCCGCCCCTCGTCTTGTAAAGGTCGTTGTGTCTGCAACGACAGGACGCTCAAAGGATAAGAATCGCAACGACATGGTGATGGGGCGAATTGCAAAGATCACGGGGCAGAAGCCATCACTTCGTGCTGCAAAGAAATCCATTGCTGCTTTCAAACTTCGTGAGGGAGACAAGATCGGAGTTGCGGTGACTCTACGTGGCGCGCGCATGACTGGTTTCTTAGACAAATTTTTTAATGTTGCTATCCCTCGCACTCGTGACTTCCGTGGTTATGACAGAAAAAGTATTGATGAAATGGGGAACCTTACGCTTGGAGTAAAAGAGCAAACAATCTTCCCTGAAGTTTCAGATGAGGATGTAAAGGATCTATTTGGTTTAGCTGTTACTATCGTGACTACAGCAAAGAATAAAAAGGAGGCAACCAGCTTTTTCGATATCATCGGTGTTCCTTTCAAGAAATAATAATAACGTTTCATTTTAGCGCATTACTTTGTCGTTTCGTTTTGTTGTCTCGTGTACGGCTCCGTTGAACAACAAAACTTGCTTCGCGTACTGCATCTAAAATGAAACGTTTTTGTTTTAGCCAAGGATCTTTGGCTATTCCCCCTTGCATTTTTACACAAAAGTGGCACTATTTGTATAATTGAATACGCATTTGGTGTATTCAAGAGTTCTTTTAGTTTAAGGGAGAAATAATGCCTGCAATAGCTATCCGTAACTTAGGGGATGACACAGTCCTCGAGACAGAGCATCTTGAAAATCATGGGTGCCCAGATGTACTCGCATTCAACGGAGCGCCAGTTTGTTTGTATGGGTGCAAAATGGACAATGAAAACAGCTCTGGGCGCAATGTCGGCGGAGATGCCTTCTTTGCATCTAGTGGCAGTGTCGGTTGTCTCCACCCATAGCAACACTGACTGAAACATAAAAATAAAACAACCCTACCTCGAGAGGCGACCATACGGCCGCCTTTTTTGTCGCATGAAAAAGCTTGTTTTCAGTATCTGTTTGTGGGATAATTGAATCTGTTGTCGCATGTGCGAGGACATGTTCTTTACAGGGAGAAAGTCATGCTCAAAAAAGAAGTTCGGCAAATCCAGCAAGTTGGACATCAGCAAATCGGTCGTGTTCGTCACGATGCGCCATGTGGTGTCGTTGATATTTTGAAAACCGGCAGTCCGCCACCATCTGACGTCTTGTCAGGGCACAAAAATCACACCCGCTCAGAAACCCTTGCATCAATGTTTCGGCGCGGGGCTATGCGGTTTCATGCTGAAATTCGGAAACACCCAGTGTTCTGCGGACACCTCCGCATCACTTGAATCTGATTTATCATCCAAAAGGCACTCCAGGGTGCCTTTTTTGTTTGGAACCCTCAATAATGGTTGACATTATTTCCTCATATGCTAGGATGCTCATACGGGTTTTTGAGCAATCCGTGCTTCTCCTTTTTAAAGCGAGGTTTCGTTTTAAAAAGAATTAACACGCGATATTGGCAGAAACCCCATATTTTAATTATGGCAAAAACATCAGTAACCGCACGCGCCGCAAAGGTGCCAAAATTCAGTTCACGTACAGTACGTCGCTGTTTCAACTGCAGTCGTCGACGTGGTTATATGCGCGATTTTGATCTTTGCCGTATTTGCTTCCGTGAGCTTGCCAATGACGGCAAGATTCCTGGAGTTAAAAAGTCTTCTTGGTAATCCTATACTATTATGCACGACCCAATCGCAGACATGCTTATACGCATTAAGAACGGAGGTAACGCCGGCAAGGATATTGTCGAGATGCCTTTCTCAAACCTAAAAGAGGCTATCGCAAAGGTTCTTTTTACTGAAGGGTACATTGCCTCGTATGCAAAAAAAGGCAAGAAGGTTCAAAAGACGCTAGAGGTCGGCATTGCATACGAGGGGAAGAAGCCACGTGTTGTAGATGTTGCGCGTATGTCAAAGCCATCACGTCGTTTTTATTTGAAAGCAGAGGAGATCAAACCTATTAAAAATGGTTTTGGCTTGATGATTATGTCAACTCCAAAAGGCATTATGACTGGGGGTGATGCAAAAAAGGGGCAGGTCGGTGGTGAGGCACTCTTTAAAATCTGGTAATTAATACTTATATGTCAAGAATTGGAAAAAAAGGCGTAACGATTCCGACGGGTACAACCGTCACTCAAAACGACACAGTGTTTACTGTGAAGGGTCCTTTGGGTGAGCTTACTCGCGACTTTTCTGGTCCTGTTGATATCAAGGTTGAAGGGAATACAATCTCGTTTTCTCCAAAGAATAGTTCAAAGGAGGCTCGAGCTCTATGGGGTACGTACGCGTCACATCTCGTAAATATGGTTGCAGGAGTAAACACAGCATTTGCAAAGAAGCTTATTATTGAAGGTGTAGGATACAAGGTTGAGGCGCAAGGAAACACACTTGTATTTAGTCTTGGTTTTTCACACAAAGTTCCTATGGAGATACCAAAAGATGTAAAGGTTTTGGTTGAGAAAAACGTACTTACACTTTCGTCGATTAACAAGGAGTCTGTCGGGCAGTTCGCAGCGCAGATTCGCGCAAAGAAGAAGCCAGAGCCATACAAAGGGAAGGGTATTCGTTACGGCACAGAGGTTGTTCGTCGCAAGCAAGGCAAGAAGTCTGCATAACATTTAGATAATTTACTATCATGACTACAAAACTAACAAAAAACGAACAGCGTACACGTCGCCACAACCGCATCCGGGCAAAGGTTTCTGGTACATCAGAGCGACCTCGCCTAGCAATTTTCAAGTCAAACAGCTATATTTACGCACAGATCATCGATGACACAAAAGGCAACACGCTTTCTGCTGTGTCAGATCTTGGCCTAAAAGGGAAGACAAAGACAGAGCGCGCAAAGCTTGCAGGCGATGCTCTAGCAAAGAGCGCAAAAGCAAAGGGGATATCTACGGTTGTGTTTGATCGTGGAGGATTTATCTACACTGGTCGTGTCCGAGCATTCGCAGATGGTGCACGCGAGGGAGGACTAATATTTTAGTTTCATTTAATAATTTTATGACAGAGACAACACAAAAAAGTTTACGGCCAAGCAGAGAATCAGCTGATTCTGAAACAACTGCCCAAGTGGCTCCAGTAACTACAACAAAGACTGGGACTTCTTCAGCCCGCCCATCATTTGGTGGCGCACGTGGAGCGTCATCTTCCAGAGGACCTGCTCGCGGTGGCGCAGGAGCTCGCAAGGGTGGTTCACCACGCGGTGGCCGCGGTGGCGCTGGTTTTGAGCGTGTGAAGCCAGAGTTTGATAATAAACTCATTCAGATTCGTCGCGTAACTCGCGTTGTTGCTGGCGGTCGCCGTTTCGCATTTTCTGTAGCTCTTGTTGCTGGAAACCGTAAGGGTTCTGTTGGTGTTGGTATCGGTAAGGCGTCTGACACAGCGCTTGCTATTGAAAAGGCTACAAAGAATGCAAAAAAGAACATGATCAAAGTCCTCCTTACAAGTGGTATGATGATTCCTCATGAAGTGGAAGCAAAGGAATCATCTGCAACTGTAATGATTATGCCAGCAAAGGGTCGCGGTATGGTTGCTGGAAGCTCGGTACGTAATGTGCTTGAGTTAGCTGGTATCAAGGATGTTCGCGCAAAAATCCTTTCTGGCTCAAAGAACAAGCTCAACAATGCGCGCGCTACAATAAAGGCCTTGGAGCAGCTACGCGCCAAAGCTGGCATCGCCTCAAAGGTTGCTACTGTAGAGAAGGCCAACAGCTAATTAAATAATACTACTATGCAAGCACATGAAGTAAAAACAAGAAAGCCACGCGCCGTAAAGAAGGTTGTTGGACGTGGAGGTAAGCGTGGCAAGACATCTGGACGCGGAACAAAAGGTCAGGACGCACGCGCTGGACACCGCAAGCGCCCACAAATGCGTGACACTATTAAGAAGCTCCCAAAGCTTCGCGGAGAAGGAGTATCTCGCAATCAATTTAAGACTGAGTTTACGCACTACGTTGTTTTGAATCTTGGAATTCTAAATCTTGAATTTAAAGCAGGTGACCGTGTTACCCCAAAGGTCTTGCTCGAGCATTCTCTTGTTGAGAAAAAAGGAAACAAGGTTCCTATTATAAAGATTCTTGGTTCTGGTGTTCTGGACAAAAAGCTCGATATTCGAGGATGTTTGATTTCAGAGTCTGCAAAGACAGCTGTAGAAAAACTTGGAGGTACTGTAAAATAAATTCCTATGGAAACACTTGTTCGCAAACTAAAGATGATTGTGCAAGATAGCACGCTTCGTCGCAAAGTACTTTTTGTACTTGTCGCGCTTGTAATCTTTCGCTTGCTTGCGAACATTCCTATCCCAGCAGCTGCAGGACAAAACATAGGTGCGCTCCTTGCGAATGATCAGGCTCTCGGCTTCCTGAACCTCCTTACTGGAGGTGGCCTCTCTGCGGTTTCTATTGTGATGCTCGGTGTCGGGCCATACATTACCGCGTCTATTATTATGCAACTTTTGACGATGATGTCGCCAAAGATCAAGCAGATGCAGAGCGAGGAAGGAGAAATGGGTCGACGTAAAATGACTCAGTACTCACGTTTGCTTACTGTGCCACTTTCTCTAATGCAGGGTTATGGACTTATTGCATATTTAACACAGCAGGGGATTCTTGTAGGACTTACTCCTTTTGAGATTTTTACAAATACGATTATTGTTGCGGCTGGTTCAATGCTTCTTATGTGGATTGGAGAGCTTATCTCAGAGTTTGGTATCGGCAACGGTGTTTCTTTACTTATTTTCGCTGGTATCGTTTCAAGTATTCCCGCAACTGTTGGGCAGCTTTTGTTCTCGTTTGATGTATCACAAATCCCTGTATATATTGCCGCTCTTGTTTCAACGATTCTGCTCATAGGAGCAGTCGTTTACATGACAGAAGCAGAACGCCCAGTGCCTATTACATATGCAAAGCAGGTTCGTGGTAACCATACGACTGGTGGTACAATGACATACCTTCCACTTCGTCTAAACCAGGCAGGCGTTATTCCAATTATTTTTGCGCTTTCCATTTTAGTTTTCCCAACAGTTGTTGCAAACGCTCTATCAACTATGGGTGAGGGAACTATTCAAACAGTTGCAATCTTTATACAAAAAGTGCTTTCAAATGTATGGATAAATGGCGCGCTTTACTTTGGTCTTGTATTTGTATTTACATTCTTTTATACGGCAGTTACATTTGACCCAGAGGCTATTTCAAACAACCTTCAAAAGAATGGAGCATTCATCCCAGGTATTCGTCCGGGTGCATCAACAGCAGAGTATCTTTCAAAAATACTAACTCGAATCACACTCGTCGGAGCAGTATTCCTTGGACTTATTGCTGTTTTGCCTCTAGTTATGCAAAACCTTACAAAGATTGCCAGCCTATCGATTGGAGGTACCGCTCTTCTTATTATTGTTTCTGTTGTTCTTGATCTTGTAAAAAAGATTGATGCTCAGATAACGATGAGGGAGTACTAAAAGTCCAATTTTCCATCTTTGTTTTCTTCAAGATTTCTTGATACACTGGCAAAATGGAACTTCAGACAGTTATATTTATCGGACGCTCAGGGGCAGGAAAAGGGATGCAGTCGGGTATGCTCCAAAAGTTTCTCACAGAGAAAACTCCAGAAAACCCAATTCTCTACATTGAAACAGGCGACCATTTTCGTCGGCATATCAAGGATTCTGGGTATACGTGGGAGCTTGCGCGTAAAGTGAATGATTTGGGGGGTCGTCAACCGGACTTCCTTGCCGTGTGGATCTGGTCACATCTTTTTATTGAAAAGATTCGTGGGGGTGAGCATATTGTTTTTGATGGTATGCCACGCTCAATCATTGAGGCAAATATTCTTGATACAGCGCTCCCTTTTTATGAACGAAAGAATCCAACAGTAATTTTTCTAAATGTATCACAGGAGTGGGCGGAGGAACGCTTGCGCGGGCGCGGTCGTGCGGATGACATAAGTGACGAAGTTGTGGCAAGGAGGCTGGCATTTTTTACAAAGGACGTCGTTCCGGCCATTGACCATTATCGTAGTGATTCATCATATCGTTTTCTAGAAATTAACGGCGAGCAAACACCAGACGAAGTTTTTAATGATATTAAGAACGGGCTTGACCTCTAATTATTAAAGACTGAGTTTAGTAAATCTTAAAAACTAAGATGGCAAAAAATGGACTAATAAAAACAAAAGAAGAAATTGAAGTTCTCCGCGAAGGTGGCAGGCGTCTCTCGCGCGTTTTGTCTACTGTGCGCGACAGTGTTGCACCAGGTGTCACTACAAATGAACTCGACCAACTCGCAGAAAAGTTGATACGAGAAGGAGGAGATGAGCCAGCTTTTTTGCATTATCAACCAGAGGGAGCGCATACTGCTTACCCGAGTACTCTGTGTGTATCAGTAAATGATGAAGTTGTGCATGGTATTGGCGGAAACCGTGTTCTAAAAGAGGGTGATATTGTAAGCATTGATACTGGTGTCAAACACAAAGGATTTTTTACAGATTCCGCTCTTACAGTGCCAGTTGGGAAAATTGACGACATCGCAAAACGACTCATTTCTGCCACAGAGGGAGCCCTTGTAGCTGGTATCGGCGCGGCGCGCACTGGAAACACCATTGGCGATATTGGATATGCTATTGAAAAATATGTAAAAGAGCACGGTTTTGTAGTGGTTGAGGAGCTTGGTGGTCATGGAGTTGGGTACAGTCAGCACGAGGATCCTCATATTGCGAATTACGGTGAGCGTGGGCAAGGCATGCGTTTGAAGCCAGGAATGGTAATAGCGCTTGAGCCTATTGTGAACGAGGGTACACGATATATAAAACTCATGCCAGATGGTTATACTTATGTGACAAAAGACCACAAGCGTTCTGCGCATTTTGAGCACACAATTTTGATAACTGACGGAGATGCAGAGATTCTGACGAAACGGTAATTCGTTCTGAGAGAAACTATTTTATGAAGTTGCTTAATGACCTATATTTTTCAGTCGGACTATTATCGAGTTATCCACACACATCACACCTCGACCCCTTGCGGTTGGGGGGTAATTAAAGGTAAACTAGAAGCGTGGAACCAGATGAAATAAAACCAAGCATAGGAAAGAAGTTTTTAGTACTATCACTCTGGATACT